>JGI20203J14952_1000002_pt1 | contig 246457 bp, 221 predicted proteins | sample NGESurdeep092012_9_FD_14952 | JGI IMG/M metagenome (IMG submission 14952)
GAGGAGCCGGAATTGGCGTTCGTGCTCGGTCTTTGACTTGTCGTAGCGCGCCATTACGAGTTGCCCTTGGGATTCTCCTTACCTACTTATGGACGATATGGATCTTCATCCCCCAAGAATCTCGCCGCCGATGGTCCAATAATGGGCTTGAATTTCTTTCCCAAATTCGAGCATCACCAGTGCTCACTCTTAAGTCGGGTTACAGATTTAGTTTTCAGCTTGCTATCCATTCCAATAAAAATCAGTCGCTCGCAACTTGAAAAACTGGGCGGCACTGATGTTGTACCACGGTTGTCTCATTCGATTGGTCGAAATCGAAAAGCTACGTGCCCTCGCAAACGGCTTCCAGAAGCGTATTGCAAACAGGGCCAGGACGTTCGCCATCACTTTCGCATCCTGAGGAACCATTCCGAAATGACCGGGATTATCGAACAGTGGAAATACAATCGATCAATGCCAAGATTAAGACAACTCCGGATTAACTCTCCAGAGGAGTTCAGACTCTACCGTCACTTATTCCAGACGGCTCAAGGCTTCACACTCCTTGAACTACTGATCGTGATTGTGGTACTCGGTGTACTCGCGTCCGTCGTAGTCTTTGCTGTCGGAGGAATCGCAGCTCAAAGTGCCGTTGCGGCATGTAAGGCCAATGCGACATCGGTTGAAACCGCAGTGCAGGCGTACAACGTGCAGACGGGTGGATCGCCTACGGTGACCCCGAGTCTCCTGACACATTCGACAAGTCCTTACCTACAGTCATTTCCGACGAGCACCTATTTTAGTATCAGTATTGATGGATCGGGCAATGTTCTCGTGGCAGCGCCTGTCGGAGCGACTCCGGTCGTTTTTGGCACACCGAATGCGTGTGATGGGGCAGACGGAGCCAACACACCAAATCTGACGACGACCACTACTTTCAATACGGGGACAACGACGACCACTGTTTCTCCAACAACGACCACGTCACCCACAACAACCTCGACCACGTCAACAACCTCGCCGGCGTCCACCACCACTTCCATGCCGACTGCCACGACGACCACCTTGCCTTCCAACGGAGTCACGGTTGTCGCCAGTACCAACGAACCAAATAGCTTCTCGGGCAATGAATCCTTGTCGATATCTAACGTCGATCCAATCACCGCTCTTACGATTACGATTCAAGTGATTCAATCGAGTGGACTCAAAGAATCAAATATGACTGCTAACTTTCCCATAAATTTGAAGGAGAGCCATAAGACTTCAAAAGGCATCGTCACCTACACGTGGACCTTGAAAGGTCCGTCGGTGCCGGCCGGAAGTTCAAACGACGAGGTGACTGCTCTATGGACTTTGTCCGGAACGCCACACCCGGTTACCGGAGACACCTGGAGTGTCAAAAGCACTTCCGATGGGTCGACCGTTACTCTTTCGGGGGACTTTTAAGGCAGAGCAGTTCGACTCTGAATCCACATTGAGCTAGAGCCCAGCCCACTCTCACGCTGATCTTGCCCGCTGCGGATATCGCGCTCACCTGCCCAGTCCAAAGATTTTGGACTTTGTTTCCAGAGTGGTCACTGCGAATGCCCGATCGCCGATGCCGTTGTCGTGATGGTCTCGTTCGCGGCACTTAAATCTGTTTTACAATCACAAACAATTGATCACACGAATTAGTGTCGAAAGACCCAAATATCTTCTTCCTTTGACATTGCAAATGTGGTGGTATGTTCGAAATACGTGCAGGTGTTTCAGCTGAGGCTGGAAAGGGGAAACTAATGAGCAAGTTCGAACCACACGAGGTAGATCCAAAGCAGTATGAGGTGTCCAGGCGTCGATTTCTGCGCAACGCGGGCGTGGCGGCCACAATGGTTCCGTTGCTCGGCGGAATGATGGAGGTGTTGACCGAGCGTGGAGCGGCGGCTCAGACGGCCCACGACGAGTCCCACCCCTTGTTGGCAAAACACCCCTCGTACAAGTTCACGTTCGTCAACCACGTCACGACCAACACATTCTTCACCCCGACCAAGTACGGGATCGCCGACGCAGCGACCCTTCTCGGCATACCGACGCCGCTGTGGACGGGCTCGACGGACTCGATCGTGTCCCAGATGGTGACGGCGTTCGACCAGGCAATCGCCGCCGGGGTGAACGGCATCGCTACGGCTTTGATCGACCCGGTGGCCTTCAACACGCCAACGGACAACGCTCTCTCCAAGGGTATCCCGGTGATTTCCTACAACGCCGACGAGCCCGGCAACAACCGACTGGCTTACGTCGGTCAGAACAACCTCACCGCCGGTGCGGCGGCGGCCGAGATCATCGCCAAGGCGGTGCCAAAGGGTTCCCTAGTCGGCATGGTGATCGCGACGCCGGGTTCGGGCAACATCCAGCCCCGGATCAACGGCGCCCTGCCGGTCTTCAAAAAAGCCGGTCTGGAAACCGCGGTGGTGGACGGTACCGCCGCCCAGCCCGCTGAGATCACCGCCGTCGAGGCCTGGTACACCGGCCACAAGGACGTCAAGTTCCTCTACTCCGTTGACGACGGAGATGCGGTGGCCGTGGCGGACACGATCAAGAAGTACAACTTGAAGGGCAAGGTCGGGGGCTCGGGCTGGGACGTGGAGGTCCCGGTGCTGCAGGGTGTCAAGAGCGGCCACCTCACCTTCACCATCGACCAGCAGGCATACCTGCAGGGATTCATCCCGACGATTCAGTTGTACTTGTACGCGATTTCTGCCGGACTGATGAAGCCGTGCGACACCGACACGGGTCTCGGCATCGTTACCAAAGCCAACGTGGACCCGTACCTGGCACACTCGACGCGCTACGAAGGCAGCGGAGCGGCGCAGACCGCTTACACGCCGCCGTCTAAGATCGCGTATTGATCTAAGGGGCGGTGACCAAAATCGTGGCTCGCGCCACCGATTCAGATAGCAATAGACGCGAGACCCCGACTCCGAAAGAGTCGGGGTCTCGCGTCTATTTGCTCGTCCAGTGGGCCACACAGCAGCGCGAACTCACTGTCGTCTTAGTGACGCTGTCCGTGATCATCTACTTCGGGATTGCCAACTCGGCCTTCTACACGACAGCGAACATCATTACGATTTGTCAGTACCTCGCCTCCTTCGCCGTGATCGGCTTCGGAGAGGTGCTGATCCTCTCGCTCGGCGAGATCGACCTCTCCGCCGGGGCGGTCTATCTGTCCTCACCCTGGTTCATGTACTTCTTCTGGCACAACGGGATGCCGATTGGCTGGGCGATCGTGGCTTCGATGGCGTGCTGCGCGGTTATCGGCATGATCAACGGGTTGATAACGGTGTGGCTCAATGTCTCCTCGCTGATCGTCACCTTGGCGGTCAACTACGCGCTGTTCGGCATCGTGCTGATCGGGTCGAATGATATTCAGGTAGACATGCCGGGCCAAACGGGCCTCTTCAGCATTATCTTCGGCGTCGGCGCCTGGTCGACGACCCTCTGGGCCGCCGCCATAATGCTCACCATCTGGGCGCTCTTGAAGCGAACGCGCTTCGGCCTCCACATCACCGCCACCGGTGGCAACCTGCTCGCTGCGGCGGAATCGGGCATCCGGGTGCGAAGGGTGAAGGTGTGGTGCTTCATTATCATCTCCTGTGCCTCCGGGCTCATCGGAATCCTCGATGCGATTCGCATCGGCACTGTCAACCCTGGAAGTTCGGGCCTGGACACGGTGCTCCCGGGTATCGTCGCGGCCGTGGTCGGCGGCACTGCGCTGACCGGCGGTCGCGGGACGATCTTTGGAGCAGCCCTCGGTGCCATCTTCCTCGGCGTGCTCGAAGACGGCTTCAACCTGATCGGTGTCAATGCCAACTGGTTCTATCTGGCAGAAGGGGTCATGATCCTCGTGGCCATGATCGCCAACACCCAGCTCGGCGATTTGGCCAGGAGAATACGTCGATGACGGAGGCGGAGTCGCCGCTGGTGGGGGCCGACTCGACTCCTGACGCCACGCTGGCCGCGTCCGACATGGTGCTCGAGACTGTTGGGTTGACGAAGCGCTTTGGCGCCGTGGTGGTGCTGCGTGGAGTCGACTTGCATCTACGTAGAGGCGAGGTGCTCGGCCTGGTTGGCGACAACGGGGCAGGCAAGAGCACGCTCGTGAAGATCCTGTGCGGCTTCCAGGCTCCCGACACCGGCCAGATCTACATCGATGGCAAGGAGGTGTCCTTCCGGTCGGTTGCCGACGCGCGCCGTTTTGGCATCGAGACCGTCTACCAAGACCTCGCCCTAGTCCCACAGCTGACGGTCGCGCAAAACCTCTTCCTCAACCGAGAGCTCACCGTGTTCGGCAAGTTGGGCTGGCTCTCCGCAGGTAGGATGCGCCGGCTCGCCAAGAGCTACCTCGAGGACATCAAGGTCGAAATCCCCGACATCAACGCCGAGGCCGAGTCGCTCTCGGGCGGCCAGCGCCAGGCCATCGCGGTGGCCCGGGCCACCCGTCAGAACGCCAAGATCCTCCTGCTCGATGAGCCGCTGGCGGCGATGGGCGCCCGGGAGTCTGCCCTCATCGTCGATCTCGTGAAGGATCTCTCGCGCAACCACGGTGTTTCGATGATCGTGATCGACCACAACTACACGCACCTCTTCGAACTCTGCGACCGGCTCAACGTCATCCAACAGGGCCACATCGCCTTCGACCAGCAGGTGAAGGACACCTCGGTCGAGGAGCTCACCAAGCTCATGGTCTCTGAGTACCACCGCGAACTCGCCGAGGGCCAGCGGCTGCTCAAGGAGTGAATCGTCCGTCGTCCCACTCACACAGCGCGGCTCGTCCGGACGACTCGCCTCAGGAACTGAAAGGAGTTGCAGAATGAAGTACCGTCAGCTTGGCTACACAGGACTCCGTGTCTCGGAGCTCGCCCTTGGAACAATGACATTCGGTGGTCAAGGAAAATTTGCCTACGTCGGAGCAACGGAAGTGGAGGAGGCTCGGCGAATCGTCGACGTCGCCATTGAGAACGGCATCAACTTCATCGACACCGCAGACATCTACTCCGCTGGTCGCTCAGAGGAGATTCTTGGCGAAGTCCTCACTGGTCGCCGCGACGAGATCGTCCTCGCCACAAAGGCGCGCTTTGCCATGGGTACCGGACAAAACGACGGTGGTCTCTCACGCGGATATCTCATAAGGGCCTGTGAGGCAAGTCTGCGCCGTCTAAAGACGGACTACATCGACCTCTACCAGGTACACCAACGCGACGGTATCACTCCGATGGAAGAGACCCTTGATGCACTCGACACCCTTGTCCATCAGGGCAAGGTCCGTTACATCGGCGTCTCTAATCACTCTGCCTGGCACGTCATGAAGGCGCTCGGCATTTCCGAGCGACGGGGACTACAGCGCTACGTCACCCAGCAGATCTACTACTCCCTGCTAGATCGCGACGTGGAGTACGAACTCGTTCCGCTCTCAATAGAAGAGAAGATGGGCATCCTCGTGTGGAGTCCACTCGCGGGCGGCCTCCTCTCGGGAAAGATTCGTCGCGGCGTCGAACCGCCAGCGGGCTCACGGATGGCCACAGAGTGGGGCGAACCACCGGTCTACAACAAAGAGCGGATGTACAACATCATTGAGGCCCTCATTGGAGTCGCCGAGGGCCGTGGGGTCTCGCCCGCGCAAGTCGCACTCGCCTACCTCCTTGGGAAGCCGGCAGTTTCATCCGTCATCATTGGTGCGCGAAATGAAGAACAGCTTCTCGACAACATCGGCTCGGTCGAATTGAAGCTCAGCGAGGCAGCGCGAGCCACGCTCGATACCGTCAGTGCGCTGCCACTCATCTACCCCTACTGGCATCAGGCGGCTTCTGCCTCAGAGCGGCTGAGCGAGGCTGACGAGTCACTCCTCGCGCCATTTCACAACTGATTCGCTACCACTGCGTCCGACAAAGGGACTTGGGGCGAGGCGTCCTAAGGTTGATGAAAGAACACCACATGAGCTGAGAGGGCGGACAGATGATTCAGCCAACCAAGCAAGACAAGTTCTCCTTTGGATTATGGACAATTGGGTGGCAGGCACGCGACACCTTCGGTGACGCCACACGACCTCCTCTTGATCCGGTTGTGTCCGTCTCCCACCTCGGTGAGCTTGGCGCGTGGGGTGTCACCTTCCACGATGATGACCTCATTCCTTTTGGAAGCGATGAGAGTGAGCGTGAGCGACTCATCAAACGATTCCGTAAGGCGGCTGATGACGCCGGCGTCGTGGTCGCCATGATGACAACAAACCTCTTTACCCATCCCATATTTAAAGAAGGTGCATTTACCGCAAACGACCGGGGAGTGCGCCGCTACGCTCTTCGTAAGGTCATGAGGAACCTCGACCTTGCCGCAGAGCTCGGTGCACCGACATACGTTTTTTGGGGTGGACGCGAAGGCTCCGAGAGCGATGCCGGAAAGGACGTCCGGGCAGCACTTGATCGTTACCGCGAAGGTCTCGATCTCCTCGCTCAATACTGCATCGACCAGGGCTATCCCATTCGATTTGCACTCGAGCCCAAGCCCAACGAGCCCCGCGGCGACATCATTTTGCCGACGGTAGGCAGTGCGCTTGCATTCATCTCCACCCTTGAGCATCACGAGATGGTGGGCGTGAACCCCGAGGTCGGCCACGAACAGATGGCTGGGATGAACTTCATGCACAGCATTTCCCAGGCCCTCTGGCAAAAGAAGCTCTTTCATATCGACCTCAATGGTCAGCGCGGCGCGAAGTACGACCAAGACCTTGTCTTTGGCCACGGTGACATTCTCAACGCGTTCTTCCTTGTCGATCTGCTTGAAAATGGCGGGTCAGACGGAGGTATGTCGTATGAGGGACCACGGCACTTCGACTTCAAACCACTGAGGACCGAAGACATGGACGGCGTATGGGCTGCCGCCTCGTCGAACATGCAGACCTACCTCTTGTTGAAGGAACGGGCCAAGGCCTTCCGAAGCGACCCTGAAGTGCAAGCAGCACTTAAGGCCAGCCAGGTCGATGAACTCTCGGTGCCAACTCTTGCAGCGGGCGAGTCCGCTGCACAACTGCGCAGTGACGTCAGCGCCTACGAGAACTACGACGTCGAGCCGGCGGCTACCAAGGGATACGGCATGGCGCATCTCGACCAACTTGCGATCGAGCACATCCTCGGCGCTCGCTAGAAGTAGTAGCGGCAAGTGAATGTGTGCTCAACGGTGTTCGTTGGACTGGCGAAGTGGTGACCCTCGTCGCCGGAGTTGACTCCTCCACCCAGTCCAGCAAGATCGTCATCTGTGACGCAGAGAGTGGAGTTGTGCTCCGCTCAGGTTCCGCGCCACACCCTGTAGGCACTGAAGTCGACCCGGGTGCCTGGATGACGGCGCTCGGCGCAGCGATAAAAGAAGCTGGCGGGCTGAGTGACGTCGCCGCCCTCTCCGTCGGCGCACAGCAGCACGGCATGGTCTGCCTCGACGAAGATGACCGGGTCGTCCGTCCAGCACTGCTCTGGAACGACACACGATCAGGCAGCGCTGCTGCGGAACTAGTGAACGAACTTGGGGGCCCGACGGAGGGTGCCCGTGCGTGGGCAGACGCCGTAGGAAGTGTTCCCGTGGCCTCCTTTACGGTCACCAAACTGCGGTGGCTTTTAGAACACGAGCCGGAGAACGCTGCGCGTACCGAAACGGTCTGCCTACCCCACGACTGGATCACCTGGCAGCTGGGGGGCGCACGACCGGATCGGACGCTCGGTGACGGAGCATTGGCAACGGACCGAAGCGAGGCCAGCGGCACCGGATACTTCTCCCCCGTCAGCGGGACCTACCGGCTCGACCTCTTAACACAAGCCTTTGGGCACACGCCGCGACTCCCGGGACTTCTTCAGCCATCGGCCAGCGCCGGTGATACTCCAACCGGGCAGCTCTTGGGGTGTGGGGCAGGAGATAACGCGGCGGCTGCACTAGGCGTTGGCGCTGGACCAGGCGACGTCATCATCTCGATCGGAACCTCCGGCACGGTCTTTGCCGTCTGCGACACACCCACCGCGGACGCCTCGGGCACCATCGCCGGCTTTGCTGATGCAACCGGTCGCTTCTTGCCCCTCGTCTGCACCATGAACGCCGCTCGAATCTTGGACTCCACCGCAGCGCTCCTCGGCATTGACCTCGAAGGGCTCTCCGACCTCGCACTCGCGACCCCCGCAGGGGCACAGGGCCTCGTTGTCGTTCCCTACTTAGAAGGTGAACGCACGCCCAATCGACCATTCGCCACGGGGGCGGTACATGGCCTCCGGCTTTCATCGTGGACGCCCGGTAATCTCGCCCGCGCTGCCTTCGAAGGCATGCTCTGTGGACTCGCGGCCGGTATCGATGCCCTACTCGCGAACCACGTCCCCGTTGAGCGCGTCATCTTGATTGGCGGAGCCAGTCGCTCAGAAGCGGTCCGTCGGATTGCACCAGGAATCTTTGGACAACCCGTCGTTGCCCCAGAAGCAGCGCAGCACGTGGCCCTCGGCGCAGCACGACAGGCCGCGTGGGCACTGAGCGACACGGCCGCCGCCCCTGTTTGGAAAGCGGCAGCCTATGAGACCTTTGAGGCGGCACCCTTGGATGCTGTGCGAGCTCGTTACAACGAGGTTGCCGACCTCACCGCCGATATTCCAGAGCACAACAGAGAGATGACCTCGCCCCGACTTTTTGCAATGCCTAGCAAAACGGACCACGGACGTTGAGTACCACGGACGTCAAGGCTGCACGGCGAATCAGTATCGGCGTGGACTTTGGAACTGAGTCCGGGCGCGTGCTCTTGTTGGACCTCGCCACAGGTGAAGAGATCGCCGTTCAAGAGGTTCGATACGCGCACGGGGTCATTGACGAACGACTACCACTCAGCAACATCGCGCTTGCTCCAGACACCGCCCTCCAAGCGCCAAGTGACTACCTCGAAGTCCTGTACAAGGGAATCCCGGCTGCGCTTTCCGCAGGCAATGTCGCGGGGCATGAGGTCGTCGGCATCGGCGTTGACTTCACTGCCTGCACGGTGTTGCCAGTCACACGAGACGGAACTCCCCTATGTGAGCTCGAGGCCTGGAGAGATCATCCCTTCGCGTGGGTCAAACTCTGGAAGCACCACAGCGCCCAGCCCATTGCGGACCACCTCAACACGGTGGCCAATGAGCGAGGCGAAAGTTTCCTCGCTCGCTACGGCGGGCGACTCTCATCGGAGTGGTACTTCCCAAAACTCATCGAGACCTGGCTCTATGACCGGCCTCTCTATGACGCGATGGACGCCTACGTCGAAGCGACCGACTGGATCGTATGGCAGCTCACTGGCTCGCTCTCTCGCGCCAGCTCCACAGCTGGCTACAAGGCATGCTGGTCGGCGAGTGAGGGTCTTCCCCCGCAGGAGTACTTCGAAGCGGCGTTTCCGGGGTTCCCCGATCCCTATGAGAAGCTGGGTTCGAGGTTCTTTGCACCCGGAACATCCGCTGGCACACTCGCTCCATCGATGGCAGAACGGCTCGAGCTCACCATCGACGTCACCGTCGCGATCGGCAACGTCGACGCCTTTGTGGCACTCCCAGCCGTCGGAGTCCAGCGCCCTGGCACCTTCGTGATGGTTATCGGGACCTCGATCTGTGATCTCGTGCTCAACGACCACGAGATCCGACTGCCCGGAATCACGGGCGTGGTCGAAGACGGCTTCATCCCGGGATACTTCGCCTACGAGGCTGGCCAAGCAGCTGTCGGCGACATGTTCGCGTGGTTTGGTGATGATCTCCTCAAACTTGAGGCGTCGGGTTCGTCACCTCGCGAGAGTTGGCATGGAGCTCTTGATGCGGAGGCTGGAGCACTTGAACCGGGTTCAAGTGGTCTTGTCGCACTGGACTGGTGGAACGGAAATCGAACGATTCTCGGTGATGCCGACCTCTCTGGAGTCATAGCTGGCCTCTCCCTCGCGACCACGAGAGCCGAAATCTATCGATCACTCCTTGAATCAGTTGCCTTTGGCACACGCCGAATCATTGAGAACTTCCTTCAGCATGGCATCTCCCTAACTGAGATCGTGGCCTGTGGTGGCATCGCGGAGAGGAGCGCGCTCATGATGCAGCTCTTAGCGGACATCACCGGACTCTCGGTGACGATTCCGGACTCCAGCCAGATTCCCGCTCGTGGCTCGGCGCTCTTTGGAGCTCTTGCCGCTGGAGCAGATCGCGGTGGCTTCGACGACATCTTCCAGGCAGTCACCGCGCTCCGACCGGCCATGGCACGTCGCTACGAACCAATAGCAGCGAATCAGCCCATCTACGACGAGATCTACTCGGTCTATCGCGGTCTTCATGACACGTTGGGGACAGAACACGTCGAGTGGCTTCACAACCTGAAGCGCATTCGACGAATCGCCTCGATCACTGAGGCAGAGTCGCCGATAGGTTGAGAACGTGTACAGCACCAATCACGCGCTGGTGATTCACGACGGCAACTGCGACACGTGCTTCTCTTCGGCCACGTGGATCACGAAAAAGTGGAAAGAGCCCCCTACGGCTGAAGCGGTGCGATCACAGTGGCTCAGTGAGGCCGAACTACAAGCACTCGGACTGAGCGCCGCCGATCACGCGCGCTTCCCTCGCAACCTCAACGCCCGGTCGCGGAAGACGCTCGGCAATATGACACCGAAGGAGAAGTTCGTCGAGGTCGTTGCGCTCAGTTCTTGAAGCCGCCGTCGTCTGAGGCAGAACTAGGTTGATGAGGGAACCACCGCAGCCGCAGGCGCGGTCATTGAAGGGAGACGCAATCGTGGAGAGGCAGCGACCCCGCATCGGCATGCTCGGCATTATGCAAGAGCTCTACGACGACATGATTCCTCGCATCACCGAACATCAAGCAGAGTTTTCAAGAGCCCTCTGTGAACGGCTCTCTCCCGCCGCAGACGTCATCTTCACCCGACCTGCACGCAACCGCGATGACATCGAAGAGATCGTTCGAGACCTCAACACCCGGGACCTCGACGGCATAATGATCGTGATGCTGACCTACGGACCGGCGATGCGTACTCTCCGTGCTCTTCAACAAAATCCACTCCCGTTGCTGCTGGCCAATATTCAGCCCGAACCGGTCGTCACCGCGCAATGGACGATGGACGACCTCACCTACAACCAAGGTATCCACGGAGCTCAGGACCAGTCCAACGCCATGCTGCGCGCCGGACTCCCCTACTCCGTCATCACTGAAGAGTGGCGCTCGCCGGAGTTTCTGGCGGCATTCGAGTCATGGGCGCGTGCCGCGCAGACCGTAACCAAGCTCAAGCACACCAAGATCGCCCTCTTTGGATATCCGATGAACGGCATGGAAGACGTGTTGTATGACGCCGCGGCGCTGCTGAGAAAGATTGGACCGACGATCATCAACGAGAACCTGGGCGATGTCTTTGGGCGCATGCAGCTCGTCGAACCCGCGGCCGTCGAAGTGATGCGCTCACAGCACGCCGTGCAGTTCGAGCTGGATCCGAACTTAAAACCCGAGGATCACGAGTACGCGATCCGCTTCGAGATCGCTCTCAGAGCGATCATCGCCGAGGGCCACTATCACGGCCTCGCCGTACACTTTGAGCCCGTCGGAAAAGATGGGCGATTCAAACAACTTCCGCTACTTGCCGCCTCGAACATGATGGCCGATGGCTACGGCTACGGCGCCGAGGGCGACACCAACGCCGCGGCCCTCATCTGCGCGAGCCACACCCTGATTGGCGACGCACACTTCAGCGAGATGTACGCAATGGACTACGAACTCGACTCGGTACTCATCAGTCATATGGGTGAAGGCAACTGGCGCATCGCCCGTTCCGACCGCCCCATCCGACTGATCGATCGACCGCTCGGCATAGGTGGCCTCGATAATCCTCCGACGACGGTGTTCTCCGCGGAGCCCGGTACTGCCACGACAGCGACGTTGATCGCACTCGAGGGCGAGCACTACCGTCTCGCTGTCGCCCGCGGAGAGATCCTCGACACTCCAGAGCTGCCCCTCGTACAGATGCCGTACTTCCACTTCCGTCCCGACTCTGGCATGCGCCACTACCTCACGGCGTGGCTGCGAAACGGCGGAACACATCACTTCTGTCTCAATCGTGGCGACCACGTCGAGCGCTGGCGCATCCTCGCCGAACTGCTCGATATCGAATTCGTCGAGATCTAGCCGATGCCCTCTCTCGTTCGGTACCGCGAAGGTCTTCGAGAGGAAGTTCTTGCGGCAAACCTCGCCTTAGTCCGACACAATCTGGTCACCTTGACGTGGGGCAACGCGAGCGGGATCGACCGGGAGGCAGGTCTCATCGCGATCAAAGCGAGTGGTGTGGCCTACGACACCATGGGGATCGATGACATCGTCGTCCTTACCCTCAACGGTGAGATCGTAGAAGGTGACCGCAGGCCCTCAACTGACACGCCGACGCACCTTGAGCTCTATCGCTCGTTCTCCGAGATCGGCGGCGTGATTCACACCCACTCCACGTGGGCGACTTCTTGGGCTCAGGCCGAACGGGAGATTCCCATCCTCGGAACTACGCACGCGGACTTCTTCCCAGGTCCGGTGCCACTGTCGCGCCACCTCACTGCCGAAGAGGTGGCGAACGCCTATGAACTCAGTACCGGCGTTGCACTAAAGGAAGTCATCGATGAACACGGTATCGAAGACCTTCCCGCTGCACTCGTCCCCGGCCATGGCCCATTCACCTGGGGCAAGGATGCCAACCAAGCGCTTGAACGCGCGGTCACACTCGAAGCAATTGCCCACATGGCGTTTTTGAGCGTGGCGCTTCGCCCCGACATTCAACCACTGGCTTCGGTGATAATCGATCGGCACTTCACCAGAAAGCACGGCCCTGGCGCCTACTACGGACAAGGCGACTGAGCGACCAGCCCCCTCGGTGGTGCCAACATTACGAGGCAGAGATCTCGGCCATGACCGACGCAACGGCCTCGTTGAGCAGTCCCTGTCCCTCTAAGAAATCAATCACGGTGTAGCGAGCCCGAATGCGGTTCGCGAATCGGAACGTCGCCGAGAGCGTTGCGACATCAAGGTCCAAAAAGCCCGGAGTTGTCGGAATCTCTGCGGTGAGCAGCGCGCCTGCGACAAGCGGAGCAATGCTCCTCGCCTTCGCGGTACCTGCGCGAACCAACTCCCACCGTGATGAACTCGTCGGCCACGCATCGCTATGTGCAGCCACAAACGCTTGCTTTTCGTTCATGACTGCCTCAACCTCGGTGTCATGACCTACAAACCATGAACGTGCCTCGTCTCCCTCTGGCCCTATGGGCGACGGGAGCGAGGGAGCTATGGCACCCCCGCCGAGTGCCCACTCTTGAAGACGAAGCGCAAAATGCGTCGCGTATCCGACCTGAAGTCCGTGGGGGGCGTGTTGGCGGCGACCCATTGAGGCCAGAAGATCCCAAAAATGCGATGCGTGGTGTTCACATCCGCTCGCCGGTCGCGAAGTTCCCACCATCGCCATGGCGTTGCCGGACTCGACAAGACCGCGAAGGAGCTGGGTCACTCCCTCGGGTGACTGCTCAAGGATCTCGCGTACGTGCGTCGCGACGTCTACCAGTGGCTCAGCAACTCGTCGTTCGACCACGTCACAGATTTCTTCACCCCAGAGACCGTGTGAGAGACGCCAGTCCACCTGCGCTGACGCCTTGCCCAGAAGGTCTCCGATGCCTGCACGGGTCATGTCCCGAGGCGCCATGGCAATGACGTACGGGTCAGCGAAGATCGCACTCGGAGCGATAGCAGACGATGTGGTCTTCATGCCGCCAAACTCCATCGCCGCGACACTTGAGGCGTAACCATCCATCGAGGCCGCGGTCGGAACACTGACGAAGTCACGCCCGAGGAGATTCGTGACAAAGCGCGTGATGTCCGTAATCATTCCCGAGCCCACTGCGACCACCGCATCTGCCGAGGACGCTTTGAGCATCGTCTCCAAACGACTCACACTCGTCTCATCGGCGAGCAGTCCGTGGCGCTCTGGAAAAGAGAACCGCTCGGGTCGCATCCCGGCATGGCTGAGCGCCGTGATGACGCTAGAGCCGAGCACTTCTTCTGTATTGGCATCCATCACGACACAGGGCTTCGACCATCTGTGGCGCTGTCCGTAGGCAACGAGCTGGTCAATCGCCGTATGGTCGATGACAACGGTACCGACAGCGACGTGATGGATCGCGCCACACGAGCAGCGATCATCATCGGAGAGATTGGAAGGGTTAGGTGGATTCGAATCTGATCGCATCGCGATACTCCCACCTCTTTGCTCTTCATAGCGTGCTTGTCCGTACTCTGGTGATCCTTCCACGCTTCTGCACTGCTGCTACCTCATGACCTCACACGTCGAAGAGGAACGACTCCTTCTTGGTCGTAACGACAGCCGTAGAATGAAGGCAGATCAAACTCTGAGGTCTGAATCGACAATCACAGGGGGCTGGAGTCCAGTGAGAAAGACCACCACAACTCTCGCTGACGGCCGCGACCTCATCTACTTCGACGAAGACGCCAGATCGCTCCGGACCGCGCATGACACACGAGACCTCCCGAGCGTGCACCACCAATCTGAGCTCCGTTACGACCTGCTCACCGAGACGTGGGTCACGATCGCGTCACATCGCCAGGACAGGATCTACCTGCCAACGCACGATGCTTGCCCCTTCTGTCCTTCAAGTGAACACAACCTCTCAGAGATTCCCGAAGCCGACTACGACGTTGTCGTCTTTGAGAACCGGTTCCCGTCGTTTTCGGGCGCTGGTGCCACAGCTCCAAGGGCCGGTATTGGAAACGACGCAACCCTCCCTGCGGTAGGTCGCTGCGAGGTGATCTGCTTCACCTCGGACCACAACAGCTCGTTTGGCGCGCTCTCCCCAGATCGAGTTCGACTCATCCTCGATGCTTGGGTCGACCGCACCGCTGCACTCACCGGGCACGAAGGCGTTGCCCAGATCTACTGCTTTGAAAACCGCGGTCCAGAGATCGGCGTCACCGAACAGCACCCCCACGGTCAGATATACGGCTATCCCTACGTCACACCGCGCACCACCCGCGTACTTGCCGCAGTCCGGCGTCACGCGCTAGCAACCGGAAAAAATCTCTTCGATGAGGTTCTCGCAAACGAACAAGACGTGGGCACCAGAGTGGTCATCGCCGGCGAGCACTGGACGGCTTTCGTCCCGCACGCGGCCAAGTGGCCGTTCGAAGTCCATCTCTATCCAACGATACGGGTCCCGAACCTCACCGCACTCAATGACGCGGCAAAGACTGAGTTCTGCTCGCTCTACCTTGATCTTTTTCGACGCTTTGATGCGCTGTTTGGTATCCCGATGCCCTACATCTCTGGATGGCACCAGGCACCATCGGGCACTGAAGAGGAGTTCGCACTGCACCTCGAGATCTTCTCGATCCGCAGGACAGCCGACAAACTCAAGTTTCTCGCCGGATCAGAGTCTGGGATGGACGCCTTCATCTCTGATGTTGTTCCAGAGTCCGCCGCCGAGCGACTGCGATCAGCCTGATGCGACTACTCGTCACGGGAGGCGCCGGCTACATCGGCTCAGTCGTCGCCGCTCGCCTTCTTGAAGAGGGGCACCACGTCACGGTGCTTGACGATCTGTCAAAGGGCCATCGCGACGCGGTGCCGGTAGGAGCGCGCTTCGTACAGGGTCGAATCCACGACGCCGCACGCGTCATCGACGGTGCAGGCTTTGAGGCAGTAGTCCATCTTGCGGCATTTTCACTCGTCGGAGAGTCCGTCGAGCACCCTGCCAGATACGAGGAGAACAACGTCCGTGGGACGGCTCGCCTCTGCAATGCCATGCAGACCCTTGGAGTTAACAAGATCATCGTCTCCTCTACCGCTGCAGTCTATGGAGAACCAGACGTCGCGATCATCACCGAGGAGGCCAAAACAACACCGGTGAATCCGTATGGAAGCACCAAGCTCGCCATTGACAATGACCTTGCGCGAAGAACACACGCTGGCGAATTTGCCGCAATCAGCCTCCGTTACTTCAACGTCGCGGGTGCCTACGGCTCCTACGGAGAACGACACCGGCCGGAAACACACCTCATCCCGATCGCCCTCGAGGTGGCCTCGGGCAAACGAGCGTCGCTCACGATCTTTGGTGATGACTTTCCCACTCCGGACGGCACCTGCGTACGCGACTACATCCATGTCCTCGATATCGCGAATGCTCACGTACTTGCGATGGCGGCTCTAGAGGTTGGACAGTACGACATCGTGAACCTCGGCAACGGCTCGGGCTTCTCCGTTCAAGAGGTCGCAGAGGCCGTGCGCAACGTCACCGGACACCCACTGCCGACCGAGATTGGTCCCCGGCGCGCCGGCGATCCCGCCGTACTCGTAGCTTCGAACGAGCGAGCGAGAACCCACCTCGGCTGGATCCCAGAGCATCCAGACGTCACCACGATGGTCGAAGACGCGTGGCGTTTCGTTCAAGAACGAGGAGCATGACCAGGGGCTTCTTCGAAGCCTTTGGACGCGACCCAGAAGGCATCTGGGCCGCTCCTGGGCGTCTGAACATTATCGGGGAGTTCACCGACTACAACGACGGCTTCGTTTTACCAATGGCGATCGAAGCCGTAACGACCGCAGCAGTCGGTCGTCGCCGCGACGATGTCATTCGAGTTTCGTCCTCGGGTGCCCCCGCCACCACGACACCCATAGCGTCAGCTCGAATTTGCAACCTCACACCCGGGAACACGCCATCGTGGTCGAGCTACGCATTCGGCGTCGTATGGGCGATGGCGGAGGCTGGCCATGCCATAGGTGGTGTGGACGTCTTCATCGAGAGCAACGTGCCGATCGGAGCAGGCCTTTCCTCATCGGCCGCACTGGAGTGTGCCCTCGGTCTTGCGCTCCGCGATCTCTTCGCATCGACAATATCCCTGCAAGACCTGGCTCTCTTGTGCCAACGAGCAGAGAATGCGTATGTCGGTGTCCCTTGCGGGATCATGGATCAAACGGCGTCTCTCTGTTGCACCGCAGGTCACGCAATCGAATTTGACACGCGCAGCGGCGAGATCGAACAGGTTGACTTTGACCTCTCGGCGGCCGGACTTGAACTCCTTGTTATCGACACGCAAGTGCGCCACCAACTTGCGATCTCCGCCTATGGCGATCGGCGATCAGCCTGTGAGCTCGCGGCGAAAGCCATCGGGGTCAAAGCACTCAGAGATGCGACGCTCGCTGATCTCGACAAGATTTCCGATGACGTCGTGCGCCGTCGAGCTCGCCACGTCATCACTGAAAACCAGCGCGTCTTGAGCGTCGCGGCGCTCTTGAGATCAAAGCGCTTCATTGAAGTTGGACCAATTCTCTCCGCTGCACACCAATCCCTGAAAGATGACTTCGAAGTCTCCTGTGCAGAGTTGGACCTCGCCGTCGATATCGCGACACATGCGGGCGCTTTCGGTGCCCGCATGATCGGCGGGGGCTTTGGTGGCTGCGTGATTGCGCTGATCCGCACCGAGGATCAGCGCACGGTTGAGCGTTCCGTGACAGCCGCATTTGCGTCCCAGGGCTTCACGCCACCCCGGATCTTCGGGGCGCTCCCTGCTGCCGGGGCGCATCGCGTCATCTGAATCACCGTGTGCCCAGGATGAATTCAAAACCAGCAAGGCATCAATCAAGTCGAGTGGATCATTGGCGCTTTGACCGTGGTCATTCTCCTCTCGGTGAACTTTACGTGGTTCACGTATCTCTGTAACGGAGTTCTACTCCGCCACGGCGTAGCGAATCATTCTCATCAGTGGGACGACACCGCTATCAGCCCCCACTAAACGAACCGGCCCGCCGTCATCGCTCGTCCACGTAAAACGCCCGGCTGGGCCCCGCACTTGGAACCGATCACCAACGCTGAGACCTCGAACAAGATGCGGTGATATTCAACCGCCGGGCACCTCGCGCACACCGATATCGATGACCGAAGCGGACCAGCCCGACCAAGTACCGAAAGGCGAACGTTGTAATACTGACCCGGGAGAAAGTTGGCAGATTCTTCGAGTCGCAGTCGTAACGTCACGGCATCAGACATCTCTTCGATGATCTCAATCAATCGAGCATCTTGCCAACGCATCTGCCTGCGACTCGAAACGTCGCGGGCGGACTGCGCCGTTGCAATTCGTTTGGCCGCGGACGTGCCAGTGGGGCCATTTTGGGCAAGCCACGGGACAGGCATTTCGTTAGCGTGAACTAGAAGAAAGGTTAATCGCGACGTGTCAAAATGGAACCTACGCATCCTGACTGTCGGGGAGTTCTCGCAGCATTTCGGACATTGCACAATACGATCAACCGAGGCATGACGACGCGCATCGACCACGAAATGGAGTTCGACAATGCTGAGAATTGATACTAAACAGCTTGAGTCGGTGATGTTTGAGTGTGTGCGCGGATTAATGATCCGCCCGAAAGGAATTCTGGCGGCCGACGAAAGTTTGCCAACGATCGCTAAGCGATTCGAGTCGGTGGATATGCCTAATTCAGAGGAAACGCGACGGCGATATCGTGAAATGCTCCTTGTCACAGGAGGATTACAAGAGTTCATATCCGGTGTGATTCTGTTTGATGAAACTGCTCGTCAGACGAGCACGAACGGAACTTCCTTCATTCGCCTACTAGAAAAGGTTGGAATAATACCTGGAATCAAAGTCGACGCTGGATTGCTTCCAATAAGAAGTTCAGATACTGAAGACGTCACGTGCGGATTCGACGGACTACCCGAACGGCTAACCGAATATGTCCAGATGGGACTTCGATTTGCGAAGTGGAGATCAGTATTCCGGATTGGTCCCGGACTCCCGAGTGATTTTGCTATCGATGCCAATGCAATTGGACTGGCACAATACGCGTCGTGCTGTCAAGGCGCTGGTCTCGTCCCGATTGTTGAATCGGAGGTGCTTCTCGACGGAGATCATTCGCTCGCCGATTCCATGCGTGTCATGATTCACGTCCTCACTGAGGTCGTTCGGAGGCTTGAGCAAGCAAAGGTGCGGCTAGATCTGACCGTCGTTAAGACCGGTATGGCTACTCGCGGATCGACCAGCAAAGTTGAGATTCAGGAATCGGTTGGCACGGCCACCGCCCGAGTGCTGTCTGAGACACTCCCTCCAACTATCGGTGGAGTCGTTTTCCTTTCGGGTGGCATGTCGGAGCTTGAAGCAACTCGCAACTTCAACGAATTCTCCCAGTTTGGAAGTTACCCCTGGCCGGTCAGCTTCTCGTTCGGACGAGCTCTCCAGAATTCAGCTTTGAAGCGCTGGGCTAGCGATCCATCTAGGTTTGCGGAGGCGCGCGCGGAACTTCTGAATCGGGCGAGAATGAATTCGTTGGCTCGCATGGGTGACTGGTCACCAGGGGAGGAAAGCGCAGATGACGGACTTACTCGAAAGTAGAGTCAGCGCGATATCGCAAACCATCGCTCAGTTGTTCGAGTCACGTGACAGCGTTGTCATCTGCCGACAGTTACGTCATGAAACCACAAGAGGTATTTGAAGGCGCAGCAGAGAAGTACCATTCCTCAGTCATCGAACTGGCGAGAAACGACTCCGACGGGAATTCTCACCATCGACGTGATACCTGCGTGCATTTCGGCCCCGCGTTTTGCTTCGGAACATAAACAGTTTGATGCTTCAGATTGCTTTGAATTCTTACGGGAGGATCGATGGCCCTCCACCCGTCGAGGACCTCAAGCCTCGTTGGGAGTGTCGAGTTACCCCCGACGGTCAGAAGAGTTCCAATTTCGCCGAAAACACGTCGGGCATAGTCTAAAAATGAGCGTCGCGTCGCGATCGCCGTTCATGCAACGCCGTAGTAGTGGCCCGGTGATGGCCACGAGATCGCCGCTTATAGACAAAAGACGCATACCCGACCATGGTTGGAGCGATCACTCAACGCAGATGGCCTTCGAGGAAGAGCCGTACGTGCTCGAACGCCCCTTCAGTTTCGACGGAGGCGTGGCGTCGCCCTTGAGGATCTATAGCAAATCCGTCACCAACGTGCGGGTAGATGATCATCGTCGACAATTAGGCATCGCGCTCGAGCGTTTCGCGCAGTAGCAAGAGGTCATCGGCTGGAGTGCTCGCGTCTCTCTCGCCGTAGGTCCTCAGCCAGGGCACCTTTAGTAATCGAACTGCGTCGACTCCACTCAGCACGCCGGGCCACCGTGATGAGGTTAGACAAGAGCCGCAGAAGGTCACGGCGGCCACGATTCTCTACGTAGCTGCCGCCCGAAGTGCAAACGACTAGATCTTCGTCAGCGCGCCGCCCTTATGCATCGCGATGTGGTCGGTCTTGTCACTCTTAATCTCAAGGTGCCGGGATCGAGACCCGGGGGCCCCACCAGATGTTCTAAACGTTCACGCTCGTGGATCCCAACGGTCGCGACGGTGAAGATCTGAAAAGAAAACATAACCATAAATCGCTGGCATTGGCGTCGAGAGTCTAAACATGGTCCCATGGTGGCAGAATCGCGTCACGTTTGCACGGTGTCGCCCGTGACATCAAAGGAGCCTGATGGGCCTCCTTTTCGCCTCGTATCTCTGCAATACCACGATAAGAGACCTACAGGAGCCACTGTTTTAGAATTGATCTTGGCTCCAGTACTTCCTCACGCGCTTCGACTTCATCCTCGATGGTAAATTAGTCTTCATGGAACAGACATTCGAGGCCAAGTCGCCGTTAGGGCGCCTCCTCGTGGAACATCGTGAACGCGTGCTCGCCATTGCCCGCGAGCATCGCGCGGCGAACGTCCAGGTGTTCGGGAGCGTTGCTCGTGGAGACGACACGCCGGACAGTGACATTGATCTCCTGGTGGAGTTCCTTCCACCTTTGAATTTGCTCACTCGTATTGGCCTGATCGATGACTTGGAAAATGAACTCGGCGTCTCGGTTGACGTGAGTACACCAACTGGACTCAAGAAACGATGTCGTAGCGCAATACTTGCCGAGTCTCGCGTCCTGTGAAGTTCCGAGACCAGGACCGCCTTACCGACATCGCCGAAGCCGCAGCGGCCATCGAGTTGTACCTATCTCGTGGAACTCTTGACATCGAAGAGACTTACTACGCGTGCCGGGCGCGACTCATGGAAATCGGTGAAGCGGTCGCCCACCTGTCACCCGCGCTCACGTCAGCGAACCCAAATATTCCTTGGCGTGAGATTTCTGGAATGCGCAACGTATTGATACACGACTACGACAACGTAAGTTTCGCCGAAGTGGCCGGCACGATTGACAATGATTTACCAGCATTACACGCAACCGTGCTTCTCCTCATCGAACGAGAACTTTCGGCGGCTCCGCTGGCACATCGACCCGTGGACCCCTTGCCAGATCAGTTTGATATCACTCCCCTTGAGCCACCTCTTGATTTGGACCTCTAGTTCTAACATCGATCGAAAAAATAACGGATTCGATTTACATCAACTACTTCAGAGACCGAGTAGGAAGGATTGGAATTTCAAATTCCCTCATCCGAGTGATCGAACCTTCCAGGATCGGTTCGCTACGGGACAAAACAATGTAACCCATGGAACGAATAAATAAGTTTCAGTAGCGAATCTCAGCTATCACTCTCGATGAGACGAGCCCCTCAACTTAAAGAGTGCCTTTCGAGCGGACTTTCTGACGATCTTCGAGGGATGGACCTTGTCGATAGCTACGAGCACCAGTTCAGTCACGGGAGAAGGGGCTCGCCATAGCACCTCCAACAATTCGCTTTGGCGTTGTTCATCTCCTACGACAGCGATCGTCGACAACAATCCTTCGGGACCTCCAGTGATCATTCGATGCGTCAGGACGTCGACGAAGACAAAGGGCGTCGTGGGATTGTACAACTCTTCTTCGGTGATGATCCCATGATCGGCGAGCCAACACGTGGCGAAGCCCGCAATAGTCGGTCGCGCTAGCAATTCGACAATACGAGGTGCGGCAAGCTTGACATCGATCTCGCCGAGGACCGCCAAGGCAACACCCTGCAGCGCTGGATCTTTCAGCTCCGTGATGGCCTCCACGATTTCGTCAATCGCGACCCATACCCCGCGTGCTTTGCACCACGCGACGGTCTCGGCATGAGCAACTTCAAACTCCTCGGAGTCAAGTCGCTCGAACAACTCGAGCGCACTCAAATCAGCGAACTGACCAGCGACCGGTACTTCATAGCCGGCCTCGCTCAGCAGTCGTCTGGTCGTCACCGTGCCGATTGGAGTCATTGTGACCGATCCTCCGAAACCCCTTCGCCCCGGCTTATGAGATTCAACATCTTCTCGAACCACCAGACCGCAGAGAGCAAACGCGTCAAACATGTCGATGACGTCGGCGGCAAGCGAGTGACGAATCGTGTCGTCATCGGCTCCGAAACTCCACTCCTCGAGCACTTCGGTGGCGGCGAAGTCAACGAGCGGCTGGATCGGATACGCCTCCATGGTGACATAGGGTGCAATCAGTAAGTCAAGACTCAAACTATCAAGGAACGCCCACACTTCCGGCCAAGCCCGCCACTGTCGCGGGTCAGACTGCACGCTTACCGGCCCAACGGCAAACAAGGCGTCGACAACGTGGTCGTACTGCCCCACGAGATCGTCACGCAGGCCCAGGCCACGCTTAGTTGCTACGAGCTTTCCGTGTAGCACTCGCACGATTCCCGCTTTCTTGGCCCATGCCACAATCATGCGCAAGACGGGCAGGTCATCCGATGATGTTGTTCGAAAAGTTCGCTCACCAATCCGCTGGTCGATCAAGTCACCGGTCGCCAGGAGATCCACCAGCACGTGCGCGTCAACAAGGGTGAGGTGTCCTTTTTGAGTGAGCTTTCGTCCCGTACCAACGAATGCCGCGAGATCTCGGAACTTCAAAAGAATCGGGGCCGTCGCCACCGACTGTGCAACTTCATCGTCGCTCGGGAGAATCACTGGAGGAAGCGTTCGATCGAGTTGCGAATGCTCAGTCTCAAAGATGCCGTCCGGGAGCAGACGATGACGGTCATCCATAGACAATTGGTTGAAACGATTGATGAACTCCTGGAACTGCTCGGGGTCACTCACGTCGACATCGTCATCAACCGCCAGAGAGAATACGGACTTTGCGAGCCCGAATTTAGACCGATCGCCCATAGCCGCGATAAAGTCACCGCGCAGCGCCTCAATGGTGTTCATGAGCCCGACCACTGGTCCAGCGTCGGCGGCGAGCAGACTCACTGCGTCGAGATAACGCAACCACTGACGCAGCGCCTCCAGGATGAAGTCGCACCTCTCCGGCGTCACGCTCAACTTACGCGGACACCACTCAAGCAAAAACTCGACGATGTCGACGACAGCCCACGACGCTAGGCGCCCGTCTGCGTAGCCCCATTTCCAATCGAGGAAGATGCCGACCTCGACGATAACCTCATCGATCGTGTCGGAGGTCGCCGATCCTGTACCGCTTAACCAGGCTTGGAAGGAGTGAAGGATTTCACCGCGAGTTCGAGTGAATTCGTCTTCATCTTCGGGATCAATCTCCAATTGCACATTGTCCAGCCTGCCATAATGCAAGGGTCCTTCGTGACGCGGATTGGAGTTCGGGCTCGTTCAAGTTGTGAGCGTTGCGCAGAACACCATCGCGAGAATCAATTAGAGCCGCAGCTCAAACCCCTCACCATTGGCCTCTTGCAATTGAATAGTGACTTGACCTTGGAACGAGCTTGGGTCTAGCCAATTGTCTAGCCACGACGTCAAACGTGAGTGGATTTCAGCGGATGTTGGTGGACATTGCACTTCGTCCGGCCAACAAATCTGGACGCTGATGGACGTCCCTGGACGTTCTGGAAACACTCTCATACTGCGGGTCATCGACGCTACAACGGTGAGTGTGACCTTTGTACTCCACATCTTTTGTATGCACCTTAATGATTTTACCTTGCACGTGGCCCGCCTCAGAGTTCCAACGCACGTGGTCTCCAACTGAGAATTTCTTGGCCATTGAGATACCTTCCAATTGTCAACGAGGTCGTTGGATCTCGCAAGTTTAATCCCGTGCGACGTCACGAAAGCTGGGAAATCCGTATGCCACCATCCACGAGCGCGGTCTCGCTCGTAGTCTTCATTGACGAAAGTGGCCAGCATCGAGGGCGTGCCTAGGCGGGTAATGTCAGTCTTCTTCTCAGCGACCTCGAACGCGGTTATGACGACGAGCCCGAACAATGCTGAGCCGGTCCATTGCAGCGTTAGTGTCTCGGGATTTGACGAGATTTGGTGGTGAGAATGTCGAGGAGATCGGCGAACGATTCGTGAAAGCCGGCCACACCCTGATCTTCGAGGATGTGGCCGACGTCGTTCATGTCGATGGAAATCTCGGCCAGACGATCCATGACGTCAGCGGCGTCGTGCACGCCGATATCAATGGTGCGAGCAACCGTGCCGTGGTCCTCGAACGAGGCAATCGTTGCTTCAGGCATGGTGTTCACCGTCTCCGCGCCAATCAGACTATCAACGTAGAGCGTGTCAGAATACGCGGGGTTCTTGGTCGACGTCGACGCCCATAGCGGTCGCTGCACGTGTGCGCCGAGCACCTCCAGTTCCGCCCATCGATCGTTGGCAAACTTCTCGCGAAATAGTTGGTAGGCGAGTCGAGCCTGGGCGACAGCGGCGCGGCCCCGCAGGGCGAGCGCTTCGGTCGTACCGATGGCTTCGAGACGTCGATCAACCTCTGTGTCGACCCGGCTGACGAAGAACGACGCCACGCTGTGCACGATCGCTGGGTTCCCGCCAGTCGCCGCGAAGGTCTCCAGGCCCGACAGGTAGGCCTCGATCACCTGGCTGTAGCGCAAGAGTGAGAAGATTAACGTGATATTGACGCTGCGACCGTCAGCCGTCATGGCCTGAATAGCGGGAATGCCCTCCGGTGTCGCAGGGATCTTCACCAACAGATTGGGTTGATCAATCCGTTGGTGAAGGTGACGGGACGCTGCGATGGTGCCATCGGTGTCGCGAGCGAGTTCGGGAGCGACCTCGATTGACGCGAACCCGTCGGTGCCACCGCTCGCATCGAAGGTCGGCCGCAGTACCGCGAGTGCGTCGCGGACGTCATCGATGACCAACTCCCAGTAGCAGTCCTGGATCGCGGTGCCGTTGCCGCGAAGGGCGGCAAACTGTTCATCGTATTCGTTCGAACCCTCGATCGCCTTGGCGAATATGGTCGGGTTGGTGGTCAATCCGCGGATGCCGTCGTCGACGTAGCGAGCCAGGGTGCCGTCACGAAGATAAGTACGAGTTAGGTTGTCGAGCCATGGACTCTGGCGTTGCTCGTCGTACAACCGGTGTAGGTCGGTCACGACGAGACATCCTTGTCGTGTTCGCCGGGGAATACGTCGGTTTCAGACCTGTGCCAGGCAGGGTGATCACCCCCCGTTTCGACATTAAACCCGTACTCGAAGACCAAGCTACCTCCGAACGTCGCTCCGAGCGACACCAACATAGCGATGACCACCGATAGGACGACGATCCCAATTGGCGTCACGGCCACAGTGTGGTAATCGCTCAACCGCCACGCGACGTCAGCCAGCGCCAACACCGTGACTGTGAGCATGATCGTGGCGTGGGTGTTTATCGTGCGACGGACCTGCGTCCCGGCTTCGGACGACTTCCACGCATCCCATAGCCCTGAGAGCGCCGCAAAGATTGACACGGCTACACCGCCGATGAATGTGAAGGTGCCGGCGTGCCACAACTCACGAGCCCAGGTGTGGTCCTTGCCGGCGAGCGCTGAGATGACGTCGAAAACGGCCGCCAGCACGTATGCGGCGATGGGAAGGTCGGTGAGGGGTGGATGCAGAGGTTTACCAGAAAAGCCGCGAAGACCCTTGAACGTGCGACCCTTTAGCGTGAGTGTCGGCTGAATCGAGAACCTTCTCATGATGACTCCATGAAGATCCCTGGGGGTGCGTTGCTACTGGTGTCACTGATTGACACCTATGGGGCCGAAGGACTTCTGATCGGAACTTACTGACTATCTGGCTTCGTGACAAATCACATATCTCTCGATGGACCTCTCATTGTGGATCGACGTCATGGTCGAATCTACTGGTCCCTTCTTCGCACAACACTCAAGAAGGGACACGTCAATTCGGGCACGACTCTTCGGGCGATTCACCTTCTTCATAGAACTGATTGGGCCGGGCCATCTTCAACGATTAAGGATGCGCGCGAGCACCGCAGCTTCGCTGATCTCCGGATCCTTGGTACCGGTGAGCAAAGTCAGACGGCGTTCTACCGCCATTTCATGTAGGTGTTCTAGCGCCCGACCGCGCCTGACTTGCTTAAGTTCGACGCCGTAACGACGTCCGAATTCACCAAATTTAGCGGGATCGTGGGCGTACCATTGGCGCAGTCGCGTTGACGGCGCCACGTCCTTGCACCATTCGTCTAGAGCCGCCCTCTTCTTTGTTACTCCACGGGGCCAAAGGCGATCTACCAGCACTCGAAGACCATCGTCGTCCTTCTTCTCGTCATACACCCTGCGAACCTGCACATTCGATTTCTTTGTCATGACATACCTCCTTCAAGGTGCGAGTCAATGGTCAACGATTGCCGTAAGTGCGAATCATCACTAAAGCAAGCCAACCATAGGTCTGTCGCGGAGTCGTCATCGCACTCATTGGAAGAGAACCGCATTCGTCTGGAACACCGTGTGCGTCCTGGAGGGCCGGAGTTAAGCGTGTCCCGGCTTGTACGTCGAAACGGATGGGGAATCAGCCAACCAGTATCTCCACGGGAAATCGGCAGCGACACCACCCGGTCCGTTGACACCAACCCGCGGCCCGATGACGTGGGGTAAGACCACGCCGTCTCGTGGAATGAAGAACCGCCACTGACTCGTGAAGAGGTCGTCACCGTCGTTCGTAAGATTCGCGCCGAAGGTTTGAGCAACGCACCCCGGACCCCGAGCCAATCCGTGATCGAGGAGGGGAACCTTCCGTGGTTTGCGTTCGCGTCGGATACGCGCGTGCTCTGCGCCTTCGATGACGTCGCCCGCTCGAATAAGACACCCGTACGGCTGACCCAACTGCCCGACGACGACGTTGATGGCGTGATGCAACCCGTACGTGAAATAGCAGTAGAGGTGACCAGGTGGGCCAAAGAGGGTTTTGTTCCGGTTCGTCTTGCCCCGATACGAGTGCGCTCCGGGATCACGTTCGCCGGCGTACGCTTCGACCTCGGTGATACGGATGGCAACAGTCTCCTCGGCTGTGGTGCGTTGCAGTACACAGCCGAGCAGAGCTGGAGCGACCTCGAGGACGTCACGAGCAAAGAAATCACGGCTCGCAAGGCATATTCCGTCAAAGTCGTTCACCGATAAATCGTACCGGTGACGCTAGGACGCACGAACCAATTGGAGATCGCCCACGTCTCCCCGCAGGCTGCTAAACGGTGGCACACTGAGAGTGATGCCTGAATTACGCCACCCACCGCACGTACCGAAAAATACTTTGCTGGAGGCACGACCGTGATCCGAAATAGCTTCGGTGCACGAGACACACTGAACGTCGGAGATTCGACGTTCGAGATCTTTCGACTCGATGCGCTGGACGACGCCACGCGATTGCCCTACAGCCTGAAGGTGCTGCTAGAGAACCTCCTCCGTAATGAAGATGGCCGTCTGATAACCGCGAACCAGATCGGCGCACTGCGAAACTGGGACGCGTCCGCGACCCAGAGCACAGAAATTATGTTCACGCCGGCACGAGTGCTGATGCAAGACTTCACCGGGGTACCGTGCGTCGTCGACATGGTGGCGATGCGTGATGCAATGGCCTCCTTTGGCGGCGACCCTCGAAAGATCAATCCGCTCATTCCCACGGAATTGGTGATCGACCACTCGGTCATTGCGGACGCGTTCGCGCGACCGGACGCGTTCAAGATCAATGCAGAATTAGAGTTTCAGCGCAATCAAGAGCGTTACGGACTGCTGCGCTGGGCTCAGCAGTCCTTCGATGACTTCCTTGTCGTGCCACCGGACACGGGAATTTGTCACCAGGTGAATCTCGAGTACCTCTCACGCGTAGTGTTCACAAAGAATGGCCCGTACGGTCCCTGCGCCTACCCCGACACCTTGGTTGGAACGGACTCGCACACACCAATGGTCAATGGTCTTGGTGTTCTTGGCTGGGGGGTAGGTGGCATCGAGGCCGAAGCGGCCATGCTCGGACAACCAATGAGCATGCTCATCCCCCAAGTGGTGGGCCTGAAGCTGAGCGGCGAACTCACCGAGGGAACCACGGCGACCGATCTCGTGCTCACGGTCGCTGAATTATTGCGTCGCACGAGAGTCGTGGGCAAATTCGTCGACTTCTTCGGTCCTGGTGTGGCGAACGTCCCACTGGCGACGCGAGCAACACTCGGCAACATGAGTCCCGAGTACGGCTCCACTTGTTCGATCTTTCCGATTGATGACGAGACCTTGCACTATCTGCGCCTGACCGGAAGAAGCGAGTCCCAGGTCGCACTCGTTGAGGTGTACGCCAAAATCCAAGGTCTGTGGCACGATCCCGACAACGAACCGATCTTTAGCCAAGTCGTCGAACTAGATCTCGCAATAGTAGAACCGTCACTCGCGGGTCCGAAACGACCGCAAGATCGCATCGCGCTGAAGAATGCGCAGCAGACCTTCCGCGCACTTCTTGTCGGCACGTCACGCACCGAGGCCGTCCCGGGTGGGCTGGATGAGGCGGACGCCAATTCATTCCCCGCGAGCGATCCCATCTCAATTAGCCCGCGCGCGCCGCACGATAAACCGCCGCGCTCGAGTACGTCTCTGGAGCCTCTGGCGTGGCCGACGAATCCGATGACGACACGTTTACCAAATGGGAGCACCCACGACATTGACCACGGACACGTGGTCATTGCCGCGATCACTTCATGCACGAATACCTCCAACCCGACCGTGATGGTTGGTGCAGGATTGCTGGCCAAAAACGCAGTCGAGCGCGGTCTCACCTCCAAGCCGTGGGTCAAGACGTCGCTGGCACCAGGGTCACGGGTCGTCACTGACTACTTCGATCGAGCCAACCTAACCACCTACCTTGAAAAACTTGGCTTCAATCTGGTCGGTTACGGCTGTACTACCTGCATTGGCAACTCGGGCCCACTCATCCCGGCGGTCAGCGCGGCGGTAAATCAAAACGACTTAATCGTGGCGTCGGTGTTGAGCGGGAACCGCAACTTCGAAGGCCGAATCCACCCCGAAGTGAAGATGAACTTCCTCGCGTCGCCACCACTAGTGATCGCGTACGCGCTCGTCGGCACCATGCACGCTGACCTACTACGCGAGCCGCTCGGCCACGATCAAACGGGAGTCACCGTGTACCTTCGCGATATCTGGCCCACCACCGATGAGATCAAAGAAGTCGTCGATCGCTGCGTCGAGACTTCGATGTTCAGCGCTAGCTACCGTGACGTGCTCACCGGTGACGACAGGTGGCGCGACATAGAGGTGTCAACTTCTGAAATGTTCCAGTGGGATCGTACCTCGACCTACGTGCGTCAACCGCCGTACTTCGAGGGGATGTCTCGCGAGCCACAAGCGTTGCAAGATATTGAGGGTGCGCGCGTGCTCGCGTTCTTGGGTGACTCCGTCACCACCGACCACATCTCTCCCGCCGGTGTCATCCAAAAGGATTCGCCCGCAGGCCACTACCTCCGCGAACAGGGTGTTTCGCACGACGACTTCAACTCATATGGATCACGACGTGGCAATCACGAAGTGATGGTCCGCGGCACTTTCGCCAATGTACGCCTGCGCAATCGGCTTGTTCCCGGAGTCGAAGGTGGTTTTACTCGACGTCTTCCCGACGGAGAAACACTCACCATCTACGACGCGGCTGTCGAGTACATGACCAGGGGCACACCGCTCATCGTCATTGCCGGCACCGATTACGGTTCGGGATCGTCGCGGGACTGGGCGGCCAAGGGAACCATGCTCCTTGGGGTCAAGGCAGTTCTTGCAGCGTCATTCGAGCGAATCCACCGCTCCAACTTGATAGGGATGGGTGTGCTGCCGCTGCAATTCAAGTCGGGCGACACCGTCGAGAGCCTGGGTTTGAGCGGAGAGGAAGAGTACTTCATCACGGGATTAAAAGGCGTCGACACGCCACCGCACGAGGTCAGGGTGCGCATCATCGCGAATGACGAGTCTCGCGAGTTCAACACCACGGTGAGAATTGACACTCCAGCCGAGGCCGCCCACTTCATTCACGGCGGAATCCTTCCCTACGTGCTGCGACAACTTCTCGACGGGGGAACCCTATTGGAGAACGCCGCTGGACGGTAAGTCGGGCGACGTTGCTCGTGACGGATTACTAGGGTTCGCGAACGCGCTAGGTCCAACATTGATGTGGCGTGGAGCGTTCCTCCCTGAAGAGTCCGCGCCCTAGTGGGCACCCAGAGGTCCACTTGTAGTGTCGTAAGGGCACATCGATGGTGGCTCCTCGCTTTAGCGAAGCCCGGTATGAGGAAGGTTTGTACTTTGCCAAGGCGTCGCGTAACGCGGTTCGCACCATGTCGGATTGGAGGGCGCACTTCCGAAGAGGGCCGAGGGGCGAGCATTTCCACGTGAATACGACTGAGACCCTGAAAGTTGTTGTGGGCGGTGAGTCGAGTGCTGAAGGGATCTGGACCATTGGTCACTCCACCCGTTCGACCGAGGAGTTTCTCGCGTTGCTGCACGATCACGCCATTGACTCGCTCGTCGACGTGCGCTCGTTCCCCGGGTCACGCCGATGCCCGCAGTTCGGACGCGAGACGATGAGTTCGTGGTTAGCGAAGGACGCCATCACCTACCAACACGCGAGTGATCTTGGTGGTAGACGAAATCGACAAACCGATGTCGACGCGACAATTAATGGAGGCTGGCACAACGCGAGTTTTAGGAACTACGCCGATTACACCGTGGGCGACACGTACCAAACGGCGATAGTCCAATTAGCCACCACGGCTCAAGCGTCTCGCGTTGCGTTCATGTGCTCCGAGGCGCTCCCGTGGAGGTGTCACCGCTCGCTCATCGCTGACACTCTCGTCGCGCGCGACTGGGCCGTACACCACATCATGAGCGTCGAAAAGGTGATTGAGCACCGACTTGGGGCCTGGGGGCCGGAGCCCCTCGTCGCTCACGGTCGGGTCACCTACCCGGAACCACAAGACTGAACCACGGCCTTGAACCAGACCAACGTTGCTCCACGTCATTCTCGGGAGCGAACAAGCCAGACGTCTTACATCTGACCCACCAAGTGCTGAGACTTACGTCGTCATCTCCATCAGTGTCGTCGCTTGATTGAGAGGTCGTACGTACGGCGAACTCCTAACGCACAACAGTCCCTCCATCATTCAAACCGCATCATCACATGCAGTTACTAAGTAGGGCTCTCGGACATATCGGAAAGGGCGCGCAGTGCGATCGCGGAGTGGGCAAACGCCCCACCAGCGCGCATCTCGGCAGCGACCCAAATCGCCTCCATGATCTCTTCGTCCGTTGCGCCCTTGCGTCGAGCAATCCGCGTGTGACCGTCAATGCAGTAGGGGCACTGGGTGACGTGCGCTACAGCGACAGCGATCAGTTGCTTCGTTACCTCAGCCAGCGCCCCGCTAGTGAAGACTGCTCGACTAAATGCTTTAAACGCATCGTCGATGTCGGGTGCGAGTTCGTGGCGGCGATGTCCCATCTCCGGCGTTGCAATTGGAAAGACCGATTCAGTCATAATGTTCTTCTTCCTCATTTCATTGGGTGCCTTCTTCGTCCTTGACATGGCCAGCTCGTATCGCCATCGCCGACGAAACACTGTGGTTTGTTGCCCGCCATCGCAACGTTTCCTTTACGTTGAACCCTGCTTGGTGCCAGTGCAGTCCCTCGACACTGCGCAAACCCGCGTCCCTCCAATCGGCCGCCATCCGGTGCAGCATTGAGCGTTCGTGAACGGCGGACATGAGATTGAATCCATCCCCAAGCGCCAGGGCCACTTCAAACGCGTCGAAACCCGCCTGCGCCCAGTCAGATGTTTGGGGGCCGAAGCCAAACGTCACCCAGTCTGGCGAGGCGAGCCCCCCAACGTTGATCAACGCACCATTGCGTCTAGGAAAACGCATTTTCGTCACACTCCATCCGCGGTCAGGCGACACTGCCGCGCCGGCGGCGGATTGTTGGTCCGAGCCAGCCGAGAAAAACCACCCCCGACCACGACGATGTGTGGGCGCTGGGATCGCATTGCGCTAGTCATTGTCCGGCGAGGCGCCGTGCGGCGGCGGCGATGTGACGAGCCGAGATGCCAGCCGCGTCCAACAGCTCGACCGGATTTCCCGAGCCGGGCAGGCCGCCAACGGCTAGGTGCGCAACCCGAAGGGAGGGCACGCCGGCGTCGGCGAGGGCCTCGAGGACGGCGCCGCCGATACCGCCCGCCGGGTAGTGGTCTTCGGCGATGACCAACCGGCTGTCGGTAACCCGGCAGGCTTCCACCAATGCGTCACGATCGAGTGGTTTGACCGAATACAGGTCGAGCACCCGCGCCGAGATGCCCTCGTCGGCGAGTTCGGCCGCGGCGACCAGGCATTCATGCAACGTCACCCCCGCACCGACGAGCGCAACCTGGTCATCAGGACTTGCCAGGTGCACTTTGCACCCGCCAACGGGGAAGCTTTCATCGACGGGGTAAATCACCGGGTAGGCACCGCGGGTGGTACGCAGGTAGACGACACCGTCGGTGTTCGCCATCTCTCCAACTAACGCGACTGTCGCAGTGGCATCCGCTGGGTACAACACGACGGACCCGTGCACAGCGCGCAGTGCCGCAATATCTTCTAACGCCATTTGAGATGGTCCATCTTGACCGATCTCCACACCAGCGTGCGAACCCACCAAGGCGATATTGACGCCCGAAATGCCGGCCATACGGATGAAATCGAACGCACGAGAGAAGAACACGGCGAAGGTCGAGGCGAAGGGTCGATAGCCGCGCACGGCGAGCCCCGTCGCAGCAGCGACCAGTTGCTGCTCGGCGATGAACATCTCGAAGTAGCGATCCGGAGCGATCCTTTGAAACTCATCGGCGTGCGTGGAGTTTCCGACCTCACCGTCGAGCACGACGACGTCGGGGCGCGTGGCCAGGGCCGCGATGGCGGCGCCAAAGGCGCTGCGGGTCGCCACGATGTCCCCCAATGCAAAGGTGGGCCAGTCGATTGCGGTGTTGGGCATCGGCGTGATCGCGGGCGAGTCGAGTCGTGGATGAGCCGTGACGACGTGGACGTTACTCACACCGCCGAGTGCGGCGATGGCGCGCTCGGCCATCTCGGGCGGGAGCGCCTTGCCGTGCCAGCCGTTCTTGTTTTCCAACTCTGGTACACCTTTGGCCTTGACGGTCCGAGCCAAGATCACGCACGGTTGATCCGGGTCCAATCTGGCCTGGCGTAGCGCTTCGTCGATCGCCGCGAGATCGTGACCATCGATGATCAGTGGTCGAGCGCCAAAGGCCTCGACTCGGCGCGCGTAACTCTCAAGGTCCCACTCGAGTTCAGTGGGTCCTCTCTGGCCCAACCGATTGACGTCAACGATTGCGGTCACGTTGCCAAGAGAGTAAAAACTCGCCTTGTCGAACGCCTCCCACATGGAACCTTCGGACATTTCTCCATCGCCGCAAAGCACCCACGCGTGGTAGTCCAGCCGGTCCAAGTATCGCCCAGCCAGTCCCACGCCAACCGCGTCGGGCAGACCCTGGCCGAGTGAACCGGTAGCCACGTCGACCCACGGCAGTATGGGTGTCGGGTGCCCCTCGAGGCGAGCCCCGAACTGACGATAGGTGGTGACGAGTTCAGCGTCGTCAATCACCCCGACTGCTCGGAACATCGAGTACAGCAGTGGTGAGGCGTGACCTTTGGAGAAGATCAGGTGGTCGTTGGTGGCGAAATCGGGATGATCCCAGTCGTAGCGCAGATGTCCCACGAGTAGGACTGCCATTAAGTCGGCGGCGGACAGTGACGATGTCGGGTGACCCGACCCCGCTTCGGTGGAACAGCGGATCGAGTCCACGCGCAACTGGGTCGCTAACAGACCCGCCAGCTGGAGCTCAGCGTCGTCCATTACCGTGTTCCACTAGACGTCAAGAGCACCGCGGAGGAGATCGTCTAAAGGCACTTTCGGATCTTGGAGTCGAGTTACATCGATTGGTGTTCCGAAGCGAACGAGTTCGGCGATGGTATCACTGACGTCCCAAACGTTGACATTCATGCCCGCGAGCACTCGCCCTTGGTCGAGCCAAAAGGCGATGTACTTTCCTTCGGACACCTCACCGCGAAAGACGATCTGGTCGTAGTGACCAGACTCGACGTAGCCCGAATACTCCATACCTAGGTCGTACTGGTCGGAATAAAAGTACGGTACACGGTCATAGGCGACAGCGCGGCCCATCATGTTGGCTGCGGCCACAGGTCCTTGGTTGAGAGCAGCCGACCAGTGCTCGAGCCGCAGGTGGCGGCCGAGCGACGGGTACCAGACGTTGGCCACGTCACCTGCGGCGAACACGTCGGGATCCGAACTTTTCAGATTCTCGTCGACGACGATCCCACTGTCGACAGTGAGGCCGGCCGCCTCGGCTAACTCGGTGTTGGGAGCAATGCCAACGCCAACTACGACCACATCAGCGTCGATCTGTCGGCCATCGCCGAGGCGCACGCCAGTCGCCCGATGCTCTACGCCGGTGATCTCAGATACCTCGACGCTCATCTCCATCGTGACCCCGTGGCGAGTGTGCAGGTCGAGGAAGATCTCGGCGACCTCATGACCGAGTACGCGCACCAGCGGCAGTTCCGCTGTCTCTAGCACTGTCACCTCGACGCCTGCTGCGCGGGCCGCGGCGGCGGTCTCGAGGCCAATCCAGCCCGCCCCGATGATCGCCACTCGCTTCGCGGTAACGAACGCCGCCTTGATCGCCTCGCAATCGGCCACTCTTCGCAGGTACAACACTCCGTCGAGGTCACCTCCGGTCACCTTGAGGTGACGAGGGGACGAACCAGTCGTCAGCAGCAATTTGTCGTATTCGAACTGCTCTCCGGACTGTACGGTCAGTTGGTGGCCGGTGACGTCGATGAGCGTGGCCGCGCAGTTGAGGCGAAGCTCGACGCCGTTGTCGTCATACCATCGCTCGGGATGAACGTAGATCTTCTCCTTCTCGGATTTCCCTTGAAGGTACTCCTTGGACAGCGGGGGTCGGTTGTAAGGACGCTCGGTTTCGTCGCCGATGAGTATGACCCGTCCGTCGAAACCTTCGGCGCGCAGGGCTTCAGCCGCTGTGGCACCCGCCAAACCACCACCCGCGATCGCGAACGTCGGTCGTCGTGTCATCTCGTCACGACTTTCGTCTCGTGGGAACATGTTTCAGACACACATGCCATTCGACGGCGCGGTCGGCGCTCGCGGCCCGAGCTCAGTCCCGGATGTACGAACCAATATGAAGACGAGAATCGCGGCGATGCTGTCATCTCTGTAACTCCTCAAGTCCAGGTATCCAATCTTTCTCAACCACATTTACAACTTAAGGGTGCCATCACCAACTGCTGCGCTTCAAGCGGCTATGCGCGGATCAGAGTGACGCGTAAAGCTAGGAGACTAAATTCAAACGCTCCCGCTGCGACGACCGAGTGAATCCTTTGCGAATCGATCGGAAGCGGTGTACCCACATCGCCCGTTGACGGATCCAGCGCCACTGAAATCCAATCAACTAATTCTGCGTCAGTCCCCTACGCGGACTCGGACCAAGTTCGCACCGACCCTTTATTAGTGGGCCAGACAAGTGAGTTGGTAATCACCTCATCAAATGGTATGGGCACCAATGAACACCTGTTAGGTTTTCGATCCCTCGAAGGCGGTGCAGGGGTCCTCGACGCCAATCACGGCCACTTACTCACGCTAAAATGTTTAAGTAAACCAAGCCCATATTCAACTTTGTTCCGGCCCTGAATGGGCACACTTCGTGGAAACTGATCTGCTTCCATGGGTAATTGGGAACCGCGAACTCGGTGACGATGTTCTAGAGGTGGGTCCCGGGCCGGGTCTTACGACCGACGTGCTCCGGAGCAAGACTCTCCGCTTGACTGCAGTCGAGGTCGACGAGACTCTGGCAACTGAGTTGAGAGATCGCCTTAGTGGTACAAATGTCGAGGTAATCCATGCCGATGGGACTCGCCTTCCTTTCCAATCGCGGCACTTCAGCGCGGCGGCCCTTTTGAATATGCTCCACCACGTTCCATCTGCAGCGCTCCAAGATGCACTGCTCACCGAGGTAGGACGGGTATTACGCAGCGGTGGAGTCCTGATTGGAGCCGATAACATCGAGACTCCCGCACGTTGGGAACTGCACGTTGGTGATACCTACGTACCGATCGATCCGTCCGGTTTGGAGAAAAGGCTCGAGGCCGCCGGGTTCACCGAAATAGCTATAGGAGTGGCTCGCGACCGCTTCGAGTTCGTTGCGACGACGAGAAAGAGATAGCTCTATACAAATTGCAACGCCTCGTTCGAGCCAACGTACCTCAAGTTGGCCATCCGCGACCTAGTAATGCGATTCTTGTGAAGAACGGCCCATGGTGGATTCACCTGTATCATCTTTGCAATATTGATACGAGTGGCAGTTCGCCTTACCAAAACCGAGCGTCTTTGCGCCCCCCGTTAGTGGGAACTGCTATTGGACTCCGTGGACAACCGTCCGAATCAGGCAAACGAAGTGCGTCGGCTGGACTGTTCCCGTGTCCTTAATTGAAGCACTCGCGATCCTCGTCGCCGGATTTGCTGCGGGCGTGATTAACGCAATCGTTGGTTCCGGCACCCTCATTACGTTCCCGACCCTTATTGCGTTTGGCTATCCGCCATTTCTCGCGAACGTCAGCAATACCGTGGGGCTCATTCCTGGAATTGGGAGCGGAATCTTTTCGTATCGTCGAGAATTGAGCGGCCAAACTCGTCGCCTTTGCACCCTCGGAGTCTTTGCCTTACTGGGTGGCGCTGTCGGAAGTATCCTGCTCTTGCAACTCCCAGGCGCAGTGTTCGGTCACGTTATCCCGGTGCTGATTCTCGTCGCGTGTGCCCTCGTCATTGCCCAACCCCGGTTATCGAAATGGCTCGCACACCGCCGCGCTGGACACCCACATGGTGGGCTCCCACTGGCGGCAGGCGTGTTTCTCACTGGGATATATGGTGGCTACTTTGGAGCCGCACAAGGGGTCATCCTCATTTCTCTGCTGGGCATATTCCTCAACGACGAGCTGCAACGCCTCAATGGCGCGAAGCAGATCCTTGCCGGGATCACGAATGCAGTTGCTGCACTAATGTTCATTTCGTTTACCCACGTCGCGTGGGGACCTGCGGGGCTGATTGCTGGTGGCGCGACTATCGGAGGCTACATCGGCGGTCGTTACGGACGCCTCCTACCCGCTCGAATCCTTCGGCCGCTCATCGTGGTTATCGGTGTGATCGCAGCAGTGCATTTGCTTACCTAAAGGCAATTCGACGTGCCGCCAATCGTCGAGGAGCACTCCTTCGCGATTAGATCCACTGAACGGACAGCGTCGTGAGAGCAGTGATTCTTGGCACCGTGCGTGCGTTCTCAACACCGACGGACTCGTCGTTGCAGATGCTCGATCAACAATGACCCGGCCGCCTCTTCATACCAGCGAGTATGACCGATGAAGTAGCCGTCGTAGGCGAGTTCCGCGTTGGCCCGCGATCGTACGACCTCGGCGAAATACTCAACTTCAGAGAGCGCGTACTCAAGGTGGACTACCGGTAGTACCGCGACGAGCGCAGCCAGTTCAACCTCGTCGAGCGCATGCACCTCCTGGTACCCGCCCAGCAGCGCGTCGACGGCTTCGAGGTCCGCGACAGCGCCTCCGGTCCCCGCCAGATCGAGCCAGTCGACAGTACTGCGCTCGAGCGCCACCGCCAGGTCGTGGATCGCAAAGGTGCGGTTCGCGAGTCCGAGGTCGAGCACGCCGGCAACGACGGCCTTCGAACTCGTTGAACTCCAGGTGAGGTTCGAGGCGTGCCAGTCCCCGTGGCCCCACTGCGGTACCAGTGCTCCCAGCAGCGGCGCCGCTTTCTCGATGATGGGTAGGTGATAGCGGGCGAAGTCCTCGAGAAGGGAGCGATGCAAAATGGCGCGGGCGAGACCCGGACGCGCGCCAACGAGCCGGGCGAGCGCGCCGAGCGGGTCACCGGAGGCGACGATTGCGCTCGAGTTCATCAGGACGCTCGGTTCGGACGCCGGCCACGGGAAACCTCTGGCGGCCCGATGGAAGCGCGCCAGCGCACGACCCGCCGCGCGGGCGTGGTCGAGACCGGCGAAGGGATGCCATGACGGCACATCGCGGTAGAGGTCCACGCCCGTCGTCCTCTCGTGGACCTCGTACATGAAGTCACCGTCTTGCACCACCGTGTCACCGTTCGCACATTGGAGGGCCAAGGGCAGGGCTTGACCCCGTGCCCGTAAGTAATTCGAGAACTCGTGCTCGACGCGCAGTCGTTCCGGCGTACGAACCGCTCTATGGTGACGCTTTACGAAGACGGTGCCATTCGAATTTTGAACCAGAGCCGCCGCCGACATTGGACGAGGGCTGCGCCACGATACAAGTGGTGCTCCTCGCGCACCCACTCGTTCGTGTCGATCGAAGTGACAAAGGACCAACCGCACTTCGTCATCTGTGAGGGCGGGCCAGTCCGCTTCGACGAGTGACGTATCCATACCGTGCACGAGTCCATAGTTTGGGAGCGCTGACGCCCCAGCATCACTGTTCCAGCGACGCTTCAACGTTCTATGGATTGTCGGCTGGCGCGCCGCTGCCGCGAGATTGCCGCGACGCCGCCGCCCGCGAGCGTCACGGCAGCCGCCACGAAGAACGAGCAGAGTGACGCGGACATCCAACTCGCCGCTCTGAAGTCGACGAGGCGCCCAACGTTCATCCATAGCGATACCCACCACGAGATATAACCGGGATTGATCAACTGATACGTGACGAAGCCCATAGCCCACGGCACCAACATCGTGAGGCGTCGAGGCGCACGACGCGACAGATTCCAGTGTCCGCGCGATAGTAAAAAGAAGTCGACAATGAAGACGGCGGACATCGGAACGAAGACCGAACCTAGGAGAACGAGGAAGTTCTCGTAGTCAGCAACGTTGGTCCAAAGCGCGAGCACCGTGGCGAGTGATGCGATGCTCAGCGCTAGTACGCGACGATCTAACTGCGGGCTAAAATTTTGGATTGACACGGCCGTCGAGTACACGTTGGCGAACGATTGATCGAGTTCTCGCGTCGCGAGAAGTGCGAAGCAGATCGACCCTAGCGGCACGGCGATGAACGCTCCGTAGATATCCGACGGATTGCGCGCGACCGTCACGAGCGTAATCAGCCCGATGACGTAGCAAAGAATTTGGGTGACGCTGTAGCCAAAGAAGGTTCCCCAGAACGCCGTTCGTTCTGAGCGTGAGTGACGGGTGTAGTCCGCGGCCAGCGGAGCGAACGAGACGGCCGCCGCGACAACGGTATCGGTGGCGGCCCAGTACCCCGACCAAGTGCCGTGATCGAATGCGGGTAGTCGATGGCGCACGAGTTCCACAAAGAGATAGCCGATGACGACGCTCACGGCCGGGGTGGCAAAGCGACGAAGGATGCGAACTGCACCGAGCGGGCGGAGCGTGAGCAGACCAGTGACCACTCCCGCAAGGACGATGTAACTCCAGCGTGGCAACGCTGGTGCCACCGTGTGGGCGGCCGTCGCGATCGTGACGAGCTCGAAGACGCCCCAACCGAGGCACTGCACGACGTTGAGAATGGTGGGCAGATAAGAAAGTTCTGTGCCAAAGAGGCCCCGCAGCAGCACCATCGCCGGCGCCCCGGTACGAGCCCCGGCGACGCCGTTCAACGCGACCGCGAGGGTGCCCAGTATCGTGCCGAGCACGATTGCCGAGAGTCCAGCGACTAGCGACAGCTCTGGTGTGCCGGTGCCCCCGGGCTGCAGCACGAAGATGGCTCCGGTAAAACCGAGCAGGCTCACGCCGAGGTTGCCCCAGAGCCCGAACTGATCGAACAGTCCAAGCACCTGAGGAACTGGCTCGTTAAGGGTCAACGGGACCTCGGAGTGCTTGTCGCCCACGACGATGGTGAACGACTCTGCATCTGACGTGGCTGGCATGACTATCTCCTTACGCCGGCATTACCCGGTCAAGTTCAAACGGTCGGTGGTGCTACGGCCAGTGCTGGCCAGCCACCCTCTCAGCCCGGTACATCCGAGCTCCCGTATGGATCAATCAATAATTTACCACGAAGATTCGCCGCTAACGAGAGCTTCTTCGCTCTCGCCGCAATTCGAAAAACCATCTATCGTGAGCTCCCTTGCGCCAAGAAGGAGTGACCTGATGGGATGAATGTGCGCTGCCGAAATCGGATTCCTGTTCGTCCTCGAACGTGGGTCACGCTCGCCGAAGTTGCGGATGCGCGACACGCACAGAGCCCTTACCCACGCGCTGACCAATCTCGTAATCACCTTCGGACTCGTGCAGCGTGGCGATGACCTCCCGCGGTTTTGTCTGACCACCCAAAAGTGCGACGACGAGACGAGTCCAACTACGAATCTCACTCACTTACACCGCCAAGGACCTACTGGTGCCGCGGGCCCGAGGCAGCAGTTCCGCTCACTACTTCATCGGTGACAGCAACAAAAATTGCGATAGCTGCGCACGGCCAGTGGCGTCGATGACGCCGATAGAAAGCACCTACTGGTTCATTTGACTCAGGCGGTGGCCCTTGGACTGGTTCCTTCCTCCGTGATCACCACGTCGGCGGCGGTTTCCGAAGGGACAGCGACGGACGAGCGCACCTTCTCTTCAATTCGTTTGCCCGTCTCCTCATCGACGTTCTTCCAATAGATGAACGCGCGCTCGAGCACATCGTCTCGTACGCCGGCGAGCGCGCCGGCGACCGTCTCAACGAACCGGTCTCGAGCGTCATGGTCGAACACTTCGCGAATGAGACTCCCAGCCTGGGTCCAATCGTCGTCCTGTCCGTGTAACTGGTAGGCCTGGCGCACCATTTCTCCGTCGGCTTCCCAGCCTTCGGCGACGACACCCTCGAAGTCGGAGTAGCCACGGCCGAAGCTGTTCGGCGCGTAGACCGCCTGGGTTCCGTTGTGCTCATAGGCCATGTGTCCGTCGAAGGTGTAGGAGTTCGTCGTCTCGACGATGGATTTGTTCACGGGCAACTGGTGAAAGTTGGTGCCGATACGGGCACGGTGCGCGTCGCCGTAAGCGAACACGCGACCCAGCAACATCTTGTCGGGCGAGAACCCGATGCCGGACACTACGTTGCTCGGTGCAAAGGCCGCCTGCTCGATCTGGGCGAAGAAGTTCTCCGGGTTCTCATTGAGCGTCATCGTGCCGACCGGGATCAGGGGGTAGTCGCTGTGCGGCCAGATCTTGGTCAGGTCGAAGGGGTTGTAGCGGTAGGTCTTGGCATCCTCGTAAGGCATGACCTGCACCGACATACGCCAACTAGGGTGCTCGCCCCGGGCAATCGAGTCGAACAGGTCGCGACGGTGGAAGTCCGCGTCCGTGCCAGCGAGGCGCTCGGCCTCGGCACCCGTGAAGGACTCGACGCCTTGGTTGGTGTGGAAGTGGTACTTGACCCAGGAACGCTCGCCCTTGGCGTTGACCCACATGTAAGTGTGCGACCCGTAGCCGTTCATGTGCCGCCAGGTGCGCGGCAGACCGCGGTCGCCCATCAGGTAGGTCACCTGGTGGGCGGATTCCGGCGTGTGCGTCCAGAAGTCCCACTGCATGGTCTTGTCGCGCAACCCAGAGTCGGGCAGGCGCTTCTGGGAGCGGATGAAGTGCGGGAACTTCATCGGGTCTCGCATGAAAAAGACGGGCGTGTTGTTCCCGACCAGGTCGTAGTTGCCTTCGGTCGTGTACCACCGAAGCGCGAAGCCCCGCACGTCGCGCCAGGTGTCTGGCGATCCCAACTCGCCCGCGACCGTCGAGAACCGGGCCAGCATTCGGGTACGAACCCCTGGCTGGAAGACCGCCGCTCTCGTGTACTTGGCAATGTCTTCAGTGACCTCGAACTCACCGAAGGCCCCCGCCCCTTTGGCGTGCGGGCGCCGTTCTGGAACGTTCTCCCGATTGAAGTGAGCCAGGGTGTCCACCAGATGGACGTCGTGCAGGAGCAAGGGGCCGTTCGGCGACAGACTCAGGCTGTTGCGGTCACTCTCGGCCCGCGAACCGTTCAACATGGTCGAGCCACTTAGGTCCGCGCCGTCATGCACGAGATCCTTGTCGTTCATATAACACTCCTTCATCTAGATGCGATCCCAATCAATCGTAGGAAGTCCTCATTGAGAATTCCAATTGATTGGAAATTACATTGCGATAGTTTTGAGTTATGAGTAGACCAACCTTCCAGCAGTTGACCTACCTGGTCACCCTGGCCGATGAGGGGCACTTCGGCCGAGCGGCCGAGTGTTGCCACGTGTCCCAGCCCGCCCTCTCAAGCCAGATCCAGGAGCTCGAGCGACGCCTCGGATCGACGCTGGTCGAACGGCTGTCCAAGGGGGTACACCTAACCTCGACCGGTATCGACGTTGTGGCCCGGGCTCGACTGATTCTCAGTGGACTCGACGAACTAGTCGATGCAGCGGAGTGCGACGGCTCAGCGATTACCGGATCGCTCGTCGTGGGGGCGATCCCCACCGCGGCACCGTATATTCTGAGCGACTTCGTGACAGCGGCACGCGACCTGCATCCCGGCGCGTCACTACGGTTCGTCGAACTGCGCACCGACGAGTTGCTCGTAGCCCTTCGGACCGGCCAGATCGACCTGGGCATCTGCGCCTTACCAGTCGTGGGCAGCGACCTGATCGCCGCGCACGTGCTCGACGACGAATTCCTGCTGGCGGTCAGTACGACCAGCAGCCTGGCCGAAGGCAGTGGCCCGCTACCGCTCTCGATTCTCGACAAGTTGAATGTCCTGCTGCTTACTGAAGGCCACTGCCTGCGCGACCAAGCCCTGGCGGTCTGCTCGAACGTTCGGTCCCAGAGCACCGACCTGCGAGCCACGAGTCTGCACACCCTCGTGCAGATGGTGGCGGCCGACGTCGGCGTGACGTTGTTGCCGGCGACGGCCGGAGCGGTCGAGGCACGCGTCGGCAACGGGATCGTCCTGCGCCAATTCCTAAAGCCGCCCAAGCGTGAGCTGACGCTGGTGTGGCGGGCGTCAAGTCCGCGCGGAGCGCGCTACCAGACGCTGGCGGACAGTTTCGCCATAGCGCTCGAGCGTCAGTCCGAACGGCCATCGCATGAGCAACCGTTCGCCCACGTCGAAGGGACTTGTCGAGTGTGATTGAAGGGTTCGGCACCGATTCCCAACGTTTGAGTCATCCAGTTTGTCTCGTCGCTATGGCGTCGATGCAATCGACCCGAAAGAAGGTGTCACGACTGAAATGATCGACGTCGAGTCCATCGGCGCGCAGAGAGCGCCGCGCTGGCCACCACGAACTCTCGACTTAAGACATGACGCTGCATACCAGGTCGCGATTTTGAATATTCAAGCCCGTGACTGACCTCACCGATTTAAGGGGATGGGGGGTGAGCTTCACCTAAGTTCCTCACCGCGAGGGTTTCCCTCTCGCTCGCAGCAGCGCGAGCTCAGCGCCAGAATCGAGGGCTGCAACATCCGCTCAGCGAGTCCCACCTCCGCCGTGATCCGAGGGACGCCTCTACTGAAGTCTCCCAAATCCAAGAGCTCCTTGATCGGAATCGAAACGGCAGTTTCCAAAATGCACTCCTTGATCAAGCACACAACCGCATTCCGGACAGAGCAGATGGGCCCAGCAGGCGGAATCGCCACCTTGATCCTCCGTTCCTAACGGATCTGCCTCTTCTGGTTTCTTCCCTTGGTCCCGCTCGCAAGTCCTAGGGTTCGATCCACCATTGGTTCGGGGCACGAGCCATTCGATGGAGAAGCGTGCGGCGCCAACTGGTTCAATGTCGTGTGCGAGCTCTGGCGGTATTGCCTGGGTTGCGTGGGTCTCGAGAACGACGTCGACCGGCGGCTCCGCCTGTGCTGTGAAATGCAGTCGTCCCTCGTGAACCGTCAGTCTCGCCCAAGTGTCACGCGCAACGCGGTGAGAACGTCGCAGTGCTGAAGGCATACTGCACTCGTCCCACACAGGACTTGACCCGACAACCTGCATATCCTCTGGCAGCTCACAACGGTCGCAGAGCGGACAGTCGAGGGTCGTCCCCAGCCGGGCCCTCCGTCCCTCCTCTTCCAACACCCACGCTCGAAGTTGGAAAGGCGGGCGGTGACGCACGTGCTGGCCGTGACGGCAATCAATCTCGGCGACCCAGTCACCATCGTCATCACAGTGGAAACCGGTAATTCTCCGCTCCATTGGGACAGCGTACCGGTGCGACCAAGTGATTCGGGCGGAACCGCCAGTCCGTAACGTCATCTGAGAATTGGAATCCCGTCAAGACGGTCGACTTCGTCGTACCCTAGACATCTGACTACAAATGTTGCGCGGTCTCCTCGAACAGAGAAGCGACGAACGACGACAAGGACACTGCAATGCTCAGTACGCCATGGTCATCCTCGCTCAACCTTCGCACCCCCATCATCAACGCCCCCATGGGCGGCGTCGCTGGCGGGAAACTAGCCGCGGCCATCTCCGCTGCCGGAGGGCTGGGAATGATCGGTGCTGGCACCGCGGGATCCGTCGAACTGATCGAGCGAGAATCGGCCATTCCTCGACAAGCCCGCCGGCCCTTTGGTATCGGCCTTCTCGGATGGGCGGTCGACCGAGAACCGTTACTACTTGACGCAGCGCTCGATGCCCAGCCAATACTCATCTCCCTTGGTTTCGCGGACGTCAGCCCTTGGGTGCAGCGTGTGCACGATGCCGGCATCTTGCTCGCCACGCAGGTGTACGACGTCCAGGGAGCACGAACTGCGCAGACCGCTGGAGTCGACGTCGTTATTGCCCGTGGTGGCGAAGGTGGTGGTCACGGACTTAACAGCGTCGCCACTCTTCCGCTGCTCCAAGCCGTCCTTGAGGAAGTGGAGATCCCGGTCCTCGCGGCCGGGGGCATCGGCTCCGCGAGGGGCCTCGCCGCAGTCTTGGCCGCGGGCGCATCCGGGGCGTGGATCGGCACCGCGTTCCTCATTTGTCCCGAAGCGCTCACTCCAGCAGCGGCCCATTCTCGGATCATTCGCGCTAATGAGACCGATACCGTCTACACCCGCAGTATTGACGCGGCCATGGGCTTCCCCTGGCCAACGCAGTTCGGCGAGCGGGTACTGCGTAATCGATTCACGGAACGATGGTCGGGTGATGAAGAGAGTTTGATCGAAGACGTTAGGGCGCGAACAGCACTTTCGCGCGCTCGCGACGAGGGTGACTTTGATCTCGCGGAGATCGACGCGGGCCAGGGCGTGGGTCTGCTCTCGAGCACACGTAGCGCCGAAGAGATCGTCCAGAGTTTGACCGACGGCGCCGCCGACCTGCTGGGACGGTGGGCGACCACCTCTCCGACTCGCCCCGAGAACGACGCTTTCGGCTCCGCGACGGCGTAACGTCCCCGCACCGGAACGTGTCCCACGGACCCGCCATGACGACGCCGGACCGGCGTAGAAAGGCGCAGTGGCCACAAGGAAGCATGCAGTCAGGTATCGTTTTTTCTGGTATAAACTAGAAATCTAATCACCGCACTAGCGGCCTTGCGAGGAGATTCGTGGACGAGAACGACATTCAACTCGAGGCCCGGGCCCTCGGCGATCCGACGCGCCACCGCCTGTTCCGCTACATCGTCGACTCCGACGAGCCAGTCGGGGTAGCAGAACTGACCGACTACGTAGGACTGAATCACAACGCGGTGCGCCAGCATCTCGCTGTATTGAAGGAAACCAACCTCGTCATTGAAGAGGTGGAGAAGCGGGACGTTGCGGGGCGCCCGCGCCTGCTCTACCGCCTGCACCCCGAGGCAGCTGGCAAGTGGGCGACGCCGGGGCCGTACGCGTGGCTGGCCGGATTACTCAGTAGGGCCCTGAAGAACGACTTGAGTCCACACGAGGTCGGGCGTCAAGTCGGTCTCGAACGAGGACGCCGAGATTCCGAGCAGGTCGATTCGATCGAGGTCATGGAGCGAGGGTTAACGGAGAACGGCTTTCGCCCGACTCGCAGTGAACGGGGCCGTCAGGTCACCTTCGTTCTGGGGCGCTGTCCGTTCCTAGAGGTGGCTTCGAGCGATCCCGCCACGGTCTGCCAACTCCACCTCGGCCTCGCCGAAGGTCTCGCCGAGGGCCTTGGCGGCGTAACGGTGCAGCGTCTCACCGCCAAGGAGCCCCACCGGGCGGGTTGTCGCCTCGTTCTTGAGCGCGATCTCGAATCGAGACAGGCGTAAGCACGAAGTTGATCAAAGCCCAATCGAAGACCCAATATCACTGTCGCGGTCTACGAGCCGGTCAACTATCCCCCTAGCCTGCACGCCAACAGTCGAGTGGACCGATTGGTGACGTCCGGCAGATTTCAAGTGTCGCGCGCCGACCATCCAGAGCGCCGCAACTCTAGCCATGACGAGGTTCTCGATGCTGACGAGCGCTGACGCCGATCGGCTTCGTGCCGGACTCTTTGACGTGCTCAGGGGCACGATCCCAGCCCCGGCAATCGGTTCACCCCGGGCGAACTGTGATGCCCTCCTTCGACGCCTTCGAGCACCATGGTCGAGCGATGCCGAGAGGCTCGGCTTCAACGAAGCGCACGTGCCGCCGAGTTCGCCGCTCGCCGAGGGGCGGCTCCTACGCACCGCGTGACGCACGGCACCTCGGGTGAATCCGTGAGTCAACGAGTCATGATCCACGCCGCCAGAATGATGATGGCCAGCGTGATCAGAGCCATCAGCCCACGGATGGCGGTCGCCCACCGCCGACCATGGTGCAACGAGTTCGCCATTGATCTATCGGCCGGGTTGGCAATCATGACCCGGCGAAGTGTCGTCATCGCCCGGGCCTGACGCATTCCAAAGATCGTCGCCACGAGCAAAACCCCCGCGAGCGAGAGGGCGGCGTCGATCGCTCTCGACGACGACAGCGACGGCCACGAAAGCGCCAGACCCACGGCGATGGCCACGAGTAGCGACGAGGTACCCAGGACACCGTAGCGACGGCCGAAGGAACGAAAGAACGCCACCTGCGAGGCCTCGTCCAGGACTTCTCGGGCCACCTTGGCGACAACAGCGATGCAGACCATGCCACCCACCCAGATGGAGGCGGCGATGAACTCAACGACTACGAGTGGCGCGTTCACTGCTAGCAACTTGCTACTCCTTAGGTTGAGTGATATTGTTTATCTAGTCTAACCTAGAAAAATATGTCTCCGTGATCCGCGATGTGTGCCCGATCGCACGGCGATCTGAGCGAGGAGTTGAATGCCATGACAATCACCCAGGTCGACGCCTTCGAAGCGATGCTGCAACACCACCGCACGCTGGTTGAAGACGTCGATAGCCGGATTGCCGTCATCGCCGAGGCCGTGGGCCGTGGTATGCCTGATGGACCGGCGGTTGGCGCACTCATTACCTACCTTGCGGAGGAGGTACTCCCTCACGCTCTGGCAGAGGAAGACTCCATTTACCGTGCTGCTGGAACTCGCGCGGACCTCGCCGATACGGTGAACGGGATGATCGCCGAGCACCGGGTGCTCGGCTCGGCAATCGAATCTCTGGCTAGCGCCCCAACGGCCCATGCGGCCCTCATTCAAGCCACGCAGATCGGTACATTCTTCACCGCGCACGTCAACAAGGAGAACGAACTGCTGCTCCCCGCGCTGCTCGAGGACAACGATGTTGACCTGGTGGAGCTGTTGGCGCAAATGCACCGTCTCACTGAAGCTGCCGCGGACGGCCCGCTCCGCGAGGTCGCGGCACCGGCCGATCCCGACCCCGGGGCCGCGGTGTTGACGCTGCTATTGCAAGCGGCGAACGAGCTAGCCGACGCGGGCCGCGCCGACCGCGCGTGCAAGTTGGTGGCCTCGGCGTGGGCCGCTCTTCGGACATCGAGGCCAGATCTCGCCGTCAAGACCACGGCCGGCCTGCACCGATTGGCGAGGTCGATAGCCAGTGAACCGATCGCATTGCGCTCGCGAGTGAATGGCGCTGACGCGAACGCGCTTCGTGAACTTGATGTGCGCCTCCTAGCGCCGGCCCAACGCCACGAGACAATCTTTGCCGAGTTTCACGCACTCGCCCCCGGAACGAGTTACGTACTCGTCAACGACCACGACCCCAAGCCGCTGCGTTACCAGTTCGAAGCCGAGCACGCCGGCGAGTTCACCTGGGACGCGATTGAGTCCGGACCCGAGGTCTGGCGGGTAAATATCGGGAGACCGTCATCGAGCGACGCGATGGCCAATGAACCGAGCGCATCCGAAGGTTCAACAGTCCAAGAGCTCGACGTGCGGGTCCTCCCCCACGGACAGCGCCACGAAGTGATCTTTTCCACCTACGATCTTCTTGTCCCGGGTGGCGGATTCGTGATAATTAATGACCACGACCCCCAACCGCTTCGCTACCAGTTCGAAGCCCAGCACGCCGACGAATTTACTTGGGACTATCTGGAATTCGGTCCGAAGTTGTGGCGAGTACGCATTGGCAGGCCATCCGTTTCAACCTCAATCTGAGAGGAGTCATCTCGGCTACGGCGGTAGCCAGGAACTTCAAGATTGCTCTGTTGAGTTGCTGGTGTCCAATGAGCGACGTCATGCGATCGGACAGAGGGTTCAGGTCCGCGGGCCGCGCCAAAATCTTACCTGCCCAACGCGACGGAGATGCCCACCAATCCCTTTTTGGGACCCACCCCGTACAGCGTTTCCGCAATGGGCCCGCGCGCAGTTTCGAGTTCAGGGAGTTGTCGAAGCACCTTGATCAATGGCGCAATTGGAACTGGCGCTTGACAGAAGACGCAGCGCTGGCGCTGACAAATTCACCAGCACGCACAGTCCGGCAACGACCAGCAGAACTCCGCCGAGCGCGAGCACGCTGGAGATAGACGCGGCAAATCCGAGGCACACCGCGCACACGCCCGTCGTGATGAGCCCGTAGACAATGGCGGCCCAGCGATGGTCGTAGAGATCGGCGAACATAAGCTGAGTGCCGTCCGATTTCTGCTTGATGCCGCGTCCGCGCAGGGTCGACCACAGGATGAAGGGAACGACCTTGTGTGCGTGGCCCACCAGGGCCACCAGCAGCCAGCCCGCGATTGCCGCGACCGCGGACGCGGTCAAGGCGACACCGATGTGGTGGTGATGCCCGATCGTTAACGCCGCGGTGAGGGCGAGGCCGGCGCCGGCGACCAGCCAGAACGCTGACGTGAGCACGAAGAGCAAGTGCAGGTCCGCCTTTCGGCGACGATGTCGAACGTGCATCCACAGCGAGTACAGGTGTGCGCCAAGACCGGTAGCCAGAACCGCCGCACCGAGCCACGCGAGCCATTCCATGTTAAAGAGCAGGCCCAGCGAAAGCAGGACCACTCCGCCAGCAATGGCCCACACCGCGATCCACGACGAACGCCGCCGGCCTGGAACATGGGCCAACAGGAACATCGGCCAAAGCTTTTCGGACACGCTGACGTAACTCAGACCGAGCCAACCGAACAGACCGATTACCGCGTGGGCCAGAACCACGTGACCGTTGACATCAAACCAGTTGCCGCTGCGGTCGACGACGTACACGATCCCGTAGCAGGCCGTCAGTACGAAACCACCGATAGCGAGTCGCAGTCCCATGACTGGTGCTCCCTTACCACGCACCGAGAGCGGCGGGATGATATTCACTACCACCAGCGTGACAGCCAGGCCGGCGAAGAACCCTCCGGCCTCAACGAAGATCTCTTGTTGGGTACCAAAGCCCACCGGCAGCAGCCACGCTCCAGCAAGCCAACTCAGGAATGTTGCGCGTGAGAGTCGCACCGAGCGCATCGGCCGTTGAGTGATCACGGGAGTGAACTGGTGCAGGGCACCCAACACTCCCATGGATAGGGTCGCCAGCATCGCCAGATGCGCCGCGCCCACCACATGGTCGTCGGTGGGATCGACCATGCTGTAGCCGCGAGACCAGGTGAGCGCCACACCGCACGCCAACAGGCCTAGAGCGGCGGCAACCAGAAAACTCAAGGGCACCGACGGTGGCGGAATGGCGCTCGGAAGTCCGGGCGGACGCCCTTGCCACCCCCCCTCGCTCAGCGGTGGCGCGTTCTCAGGGGCCACGACGACCCTTCTGTATGAGATTGACGTCGAACGAGGTTGCCGAGGCGCTCAGCGCTGATTCGAACGGATTCGGGTCGCTGCTCGGGCCGAGCGTACGATCGGCGAACTGCGCATTCGACGTTTGGCGCACCTTGATAGCGCCGTTGCCTACCGGGCCGTGACCGGAGGACAACGGGCTACCCGGTTCGGTTTCGTAGGGACCCGACAGCGTCCGAGGCGCCAGGATGGTGCTGACACCGATGTCGTGACCGAACAAATTGTCGTGCACATCGGCGCTCTTCGCCGTGCGATGACCCCTTCGAGTATGCATAGTATAACTCTAGTAGAGGACAGAATAATCATACCGGTCACTTAGGTCATCGGAGGAGGAGGTTCCGCATGGCAACCGTTGATGCACGCCCGCTCATTGCCGCAGGTGATGAGCCATTCGATCTCATCATGGCCGCGGTCGCGGCCCTTGGCGAGCACGAGGAACTGGTGGTCCTGGCGCCGTTCGAACCGGTTCCGCTCGAAGGCGTCCTGGGCGCGCAGGGATTCTCGTACGAGGCGCAAGAGATCGGTGCGGACAACTGGCGGGTCACCTTTCGGAGGCAGTCATGACCGGTGACGGCCAGACCAAAGAACCAGTCGCCATCGGATTAACCCGGGGCGCGACACCAGTGGATAATGCTGTTGATGCGGCATGGGAGGCGCTACGGTCCGTCTACGATCCCGAACTCTACCTAGACGTGGTATCCCTAGGTCTCATCTACGACATTCGTGAGACGGACGGAACCGTCGTCGTCGAAATGACCGTCACCACTCCGGGTTGCCCGGCATCGGAGAGCTTGTCAGAGATGGTCCGAGCCGCAATTCAGCAGTGCGTAGGAGACTCGGCATCCGTGGACGTGCGCATCGTGTGGGACCCGCCGTGGAGCCCGGCGCTCATCGATGAGGAAGCGGCCGAGGCATTGGGATTTCGGATTCGGTGATGATTGCGCCTTCGCTGCTCTACCCGCCAGGAGTAAATGATCAGTCACGACTTTTTGGCCCGAGCCATCAATCCAAAGGGAACGCAAGTGCAGGTACGTGATGAATCGAGATGTGCGTGTTGTCCTTGTCTACGACGACTCGGGACGCGAGGGCAAAGAATACCGAGTGCTCGTCGAGCGACTATGACCACGCGGCCAGTCGAAGGACCGAGTGGATCATGATGAATGGGCTAAGGACGCGACGCCGAGCACCGAACTGCGGCGCTGGTACCGATACGACCCGAAGTACTTCACGGAGTTCTCCCAGCGCTACCGGGCGGAACTGCGTGAGACGAACAAGGTGCGTTCACTCGTCCTCCTTACCGCAACGCCTGACGTTGAACATTCTGGAGCAACGGTGCTGCGCCGCGTCATCGTGACCGCCGATGACTCGTAACTCGTCAGCATTATCTGGACCCGCTCGCAACGCCCTGCGCAATGCCGCAGGGCGTTGCGCCCGCTCTGATTTCAATGCTTTAAAGGAGACCAGATGAGAACCGCCGTTCACGGAATGCCCCATATCGGGCACGACCGGGCGCTCAAGTGGGCGCTCGAAGGCTACTGGGCCGGAACGGTGAGCGACGCGCAACTCGACGTGGTCGCGTCGTCGATTCGTAGAGGTAACTGGATGGCCATGACCGACGCCAAGGTCGACTTTGTCCCCTCGAACGACTTCTCCTTGTACGACCACGTGCTCGACGCCGCGGTCATGGTCGGGGCTATCGCGCCGCGTTTCGCCCGCGCTGGTGAGACAATTGACCGGGCACGTTACTTCTCGATGGCCCGTGGGGGCGAAGTCGACGGGAAGAGTGTCGCCCCCCTCGACATGACCAAATGGTTTGACACCAACTATCACCATCTAGTGCCCGAAATCAGTTCCGACGCAGCGTTCGTCCCCGACACCACCAAAGTGATTAACGAGTTGGCCGAAGCCACCACACTCGGTATCCTCACCACTCCCGTACTCCTCGGCCCGTTGACCCTGACACTACGCAGTGCCTCCCGGCACGACGGAGTTGACGTGTTGGAGCTGCTCGATCCCTTAGTCGACGCGTATCTTGAAGTTTTGACCCGACTCGAGCGCGGTGGCGCCGCGTGGGTACGTTTTGACGAGCCCGCTCTGGTCGAAGAGCGCAGCGCCGAAGAACTCGACGCACTGCGTCGGGTCTACCGGCGCTTGGGCGATCACGCCAGTCGACCGAAGATCGTTCTGTCGACATACTTCGGTCACTTGGGACCAACCATGGGGACGGTACGAAATCTGCCAGTCGAAGCGGTAGGCCTCGACTTCTGTCGAGGACGCGAGAATCTTGAACTGCTACGGTCCGCGGGTGGCTTCGGGGACAAGGTTCTCTTCGCGGGGCTGGTGGATGGGCGCAATATCTGGTCCAACGATCTGCGCGCCAGTCTCGACCTACTCGATGAGCTCACCGAACTCGCCACCGAGATCGTGGTCTCGACGTCGTGCTCACTGCTGCACGTGCCGTTGGGTCGTGCCACCGATCAGAACATCGACCAAGAAGTCCGCCCCTGGCTCGCCTTCGCCCACGACAAGCTCGGCGAGTTGGCGGTACTGGCTCGCGGGGCGAACGAGGGTCGCGACGCCATCGGCGACGAACTCGACGCCAATCGGTTGCGTTCGGCCGAGCGACGCAACTCGGCGCGCGTCACCGACCGCGTGATCCGTCAGCGGGTCGCGTCATTTGCCGACCTGGATCCGCGCCGGACTGAGACCTTCCCCGAAAGGGCGACCGGCCAGCACGCTGAATTGGCGCTCCCCCTCTTACCGACCACCACCATCGGATCGTTTCCCCAAACCTCGGAACTTCGTCGGGCGCGCGCCTCGTGGCGCGCTGGGAACCTCGATGACGCTGGCTACGACGCCGTAGTGCGCGCGGAGATCGATCACGTGCTCAACTTCCAGGAGGAAATCGGACTCGACGTCCTCGTGCACGGGGAGCCCGAGCGCAACGACATGGTTCGCTACTTCGCTGAACAACTCAGTGGGTTCGCGTTCGCCGACGAGGGGTGGGTGCAGTCCTACGGATCGCGATGCGTGCGACCCCCGATTCTCTTCGGCGACGTGGCGCGCCGCGCTTCGATGACCCTCACATGGACGCAGTACGCCCAATCGCGCACGTCCAAGCCGGTCAAGGGCATGCTGACCGGACCGATCACCATGCTGCGCTGGTCGTTCGTACGAGATGACCAGCCCGAGCGCGACACCGCCGACCAATTGGCGCTGGCCATCCGCGACGAGCTGGTGGACCTCCAGGCGGCCGGAATCTCCATTATCCAGGTTGACGAGCCCGCCTTGCGCGAAGGTCTGCCCCTGCGCTCCAATGAGCGTCCGCAGTATCTGACGTGGGCGACGCGCGCCTTCCGTCTGATCACCTCCGCAGCGGACAGCGCCACCCAGGTGCACACGCATATGTGTTACGCGGAACTGGGCGACATTGTTCAGGCGCTCGACGAAATGGACGTGGACGTCCTGTCCTTCGAGGCGGCGCGATCGGACATGGCGTCCCTCGACGCGTTGCACGCCGCCTCGTATCAGGGCGGCGTGGGGCCGGGCGTCTACGACGTTCACTCGCCATGGGTCCCCGAGGTCGCCGCGATCGAGGGGCTCCTTCGCCGGGCACTCGAGGGTCTCGGGCCCGACCGGTTGTGGGTGAACCCCGATTGTGGCCTCAAGACCCGACGTTACGAGCAGGTCCTTCCGGCGCTCGACCACCTGGTGACGGCGGCGCGTCACCTGCGAACCGAGTTCGGCAATAGTGCAACGCCCCCGGGCGCCGGTACCGACGGCGTGAGTACCGAAACGCGATCCAGCGCGTAATCAATGAGTTCCATGGAGCTCTCTCAGCGGTGGCTCGCCCCGGACCCGGGCGCACTGTGGCTGGTGGCGACAGTGGTCGGAGTTCGCACCGAATGTCGCGACGCCACGACGCTGCTCTTGGAGCTACCGGAGGCGGTGGACTTCGTCGCCGGGCAGTACTTCCTCGTACGGTTACGAGTCGATGTCGCGCCGGGCGCCGTCGAACAGGCATATTCGGTCTCGTCCTCACCGTGGCCGGCGTCGCCGAGGATCGAGATCACTGTGCGCGACGTACCCGGTGGTCGCGCGTCACCCTTGCTCGCGAGACGAGTGGGCGCTGGCGATCAACTCCACCTGCACGGACCCTTTGGCTCTCTCACGTGGGACGGGGTCGACGTCGGCCCACTCGTGATGATCGGGGCCGGCAGCGGTGTGGCACCATTCGCGTCCATCGTGCGCTGCGCCTCGGCGCGCCACGAAACCACACCAATGGCCCTGCTCTGTTCCAGTCGAGATCGAACCACTGCGCTCTTTCGTGAAGCGCTCAGTGAACTCGATCACGACCGGGGTCGACTGTCGGTGATCCATACCTTCACCCGAGATCCGCGAGACCACTCGGCTCACTACCATCGCCGCATCGATGCGTCAATGCTCGGCGAGGTGATCGAGACACTCAGAGTGTGGGATCCGAACCCACCGTCGATGCTGATCGCCGGTTCCTTCGAAATGGTCGCGGCAGTCCGTCGAGCCTGTGCCACCCTCGGCATCCAGGACGATCGCGTCAACTACGAACTCCACGCGTGAGCCACCGCATCCGATGTTGGAGACTCCGGGATGCCTCTCGAAACAGGAATCACCACTCGAGGACCGAGGACTCAGGTCCACGAGGACTCGCTCAGCGATCGGCGCACTACTCTTCAATGAAGATGCACTCCCCGGGGCACTCTTCGGAGGCTTCGGTCACCGCGTCCTCGAATCCCGCGGGCACCTGGGCCACACCGGCTGAGCCACCCGGGTCGGACTTCACGTCCGTACCTTCTTTGACGTAGGCCAGCCCGTCATCCAACAGCGTGAAGACCTCTGGACAGATCTCTTCACAGAGTCCGTCGCCGGTGCACAAGTCCTGATCGATCCAGACCTTCATAGTGAGTTATCCTCCATTGCTCGTATCACGGCACTCGGCGCGGCGTCATGAGTACAACCCGAGTTCGAGGCGTGCGACGTCGCTCAGCCGGCTCAGGTCCCAAGGTGGGTCCCACACCAACTCCACGTCGACCTCGCTGACGCCCGGGACCAATAGAACGCGAGAGCGCGCGTCGTCCTTGAGTACGTCACCCATGCCGCAACCCGGTGCGGTCATCGACATCTTGATCTCCACGCGGTGGCTTCCGTCGGCCAAGGACTGGGCCGCGCACTCATAGATCAATCCGAGGTCGACCACGTTGATGGGGATCTCGGGGTCAAAGACCGTCTTCAGTTGTTCAATCACACGCTCCAGATCGAAGGGCCCCGAGGCCGCGACCTCCCGGTCGGGCGTCTCGCCCGTGAGTCCCAGGGTCCGCACGTCCTCGGCCGAGATCCGGGCCAAGTAACCACTGTCGGTCTGGACGGTGACGGTGCCCCCGAGGGCCTGTACCACCAGCACCCGGTCACCAGCGCGCAGTGACATCTTCTGGCCGCTGGGAATCAGTGTGGCCTCGCAGTCGTGTACGAGCTCGAAGGGAGTACGTCGCCCGGTGTTCACGACCTACTACCTGCGCTACTCACGACCGTTGACGCCACCGCGCCGGTCCCTGGGCGCCCTTTACCGTCACCGTCAGGGTCACGGCGATCACAGGTTGCCTCTCGGCACCCACTGCTCACTCGAACGTTCCCTCGTGCGCGAAGCCGTCGACCGAGAGTCGTTCAGCGAGCAGCGCTTCGACGTGGGTGCGAAGCGACTCGGACCCGACGCGATCGAGCATCTCGCGCGCGAACGCCTGAGTGAGCAGCGCCCGCGCCGCCTCGCGGGGCACTCCGCGCGAGCGCAGATAGAACAGGACTTCCTCATCGAGGGCACCTACCGCGGCGCCGTGGGTGCACTTCACGTCGTCGGTGAAGATCTCGAGTCGCGGCCGAGTATCGATCTCGCCGTACTCCGAGAGCAGCAAGTTCATGTTGGTCTGGTGAGCGTCCGCACCGTCAGCGCCCGGCCAGACGATGATCCGACCATTGAACACACCGTGGCCGCGGCCGTCCACGATCCCCTTGTAGAGCTGGTGGCTGACACAACGAGGTGCGACGTGCTCAATGAGAACAACGTTGTCGTGGTGCTGATCTCCGCGCGGCCAGTACAGACCGTCGACGCTGACCCGTGAGTCTTCGCCCTCGAGGTGTACGTGAATTTCGTTGCGGGCGATCTTCGAACCCAGCATGACAGAACCGGATGAGAATTGACTGCCCGGACCCTGATGGACGTCGAGCAGCGCCAGATGGAACCCGGTGTCCGGCTCGTCTTGGATCTTGAAGTGATCGACGCGAGCCCCTTCGTCGAGGAGCACGTGAACTACGGCGTTGGTCCAGGTCGCGCCGGCCGTGACTCCGGCGTGGGTCTCAATGACACTCGCCCGACTTCGCGCGCCGGCCACAATCACCGAGCGCGGACTGGAGACGAGTGGCGGACCCTGGGCGTCCGAGAGGAATATCAACTCAATGGGTTCGTCCACCACCGTGTCGGGCGCAATATGGATATACGCGCCGTCCTCGGCGAACGCGGTGTTCAGCGCGGTGAAGGCGTGGTCGTACTGATCAAATGCCCTCGAGAACGCCGACTCGAGACCGGCGGCCCCCCGGTCGAGGGCCGAAGCCAGGCTCGTCACGGTGACGCCTCCTTCACGAGCGCGCAACGACGACAGGTGAGGGGCGAAGAAACCATTGACGAACACCACCTGCTCGTTCGACGGGTCGACGGTCAACGCCTCACGCGTGGCCGACGTGACTCGAGGGCCGTGACTCGCCTCGGCTCGTTCGAAGGGGATGTCCAGGAGTGCGTCGAGTCGCGTGTACTTCCAATCCTCGTCCTTACGCGTCGGCAGTCCGCGCGCCTTCAGCCACTTGAGCGACTCGTGGCGTGCTGGCGCCAGCCAGGTGGGTCCGGCACCACTGGGCGGGAGTCCCAGCGATGTACACAGTTGAACCGCGGGCGACACCGATGTCGCGGGCGCCCGGTCAGTGAGTACCTCGGTGGTCATGGCGTCGCGCCCACCGACGTCGACGCATCGACGCTGCTCGCATGGCCGAGTTCGCCGTAGCCGTACTCTTCGAGTTCGAGCGCCAGATCCTTGTCGCCCGATCGCACTATCCGGCCGCCGGCCATGACGTGCACTCGATCGGGGACGATGTAGTCGAGGAGTCGCTGATGGTGGGTGATGACGACCATGGCTCGATCGGGACTGCGTAGTGCGTTCACCCCTCCGGCGACGATCCGCAGCGCATCGATGTCGAGCCCGGAGTCGGTCTCGTCCAAGATGGCGAGCTTCGGTTCGAGAATCGACATCTGGAGAATCTCGTTGCGCTTCTTCTCGCCTCCCGAGAATCCCTCGTTCACCGATCGATTCATGAAGCTTCGGTCCATTTCGACTGACTTCATCCGATCCTCTGCCAGGGCCAGGAACTGCATCACGCTAAGTTCCTCGAGCCCGCGTCGGCGAAGTACCGAATTGAGCGCCGTACGCAAGAAGTACAGGTTGCCCACGCCGGGGATCTCTACTGGGTGCTGGAAGGCGAGGAAGACGCCGGACGCGGCGCGGTCCTCGGGCGACAGCGCGAACAGATCCTCACCTTCGAAGAGCACGACGCCTTCGGTGTCATAGGCTTCGTGGCCGGCCAGCACGTTGGCGAGGGTGCTCTTGCCTGAACCGTTGGGGCCCATGATGGCGTGCACTTCGCCCGCCGCGACGTCGAGGTCCACTCCTCGCAGGATCTCGTTATCACCGATGCGCGCGTGCAGGTTCTCGATGTGCAGCATCATCCGACACTTCCTTCCAGGCTGACACTGAGGAGTCGTTGCGCTTCGACGGCGAACTCCATGGGCAACTCTTTGAATACTTCGCGACAGAACCCGTTGACGATCATGGAAACCGAGTCCTCTTCAGAGATCCCGCGCTGACGGCAATAGAAGAGCTGATCCTCGCTGATCTTGGACGTCGAAGCCTCGTGTTCGACCTGCGCGCTCGGATGCTTCACCTCGATGTACGGAAACGTGTGGGCCCCACTCTTACTTCCCAGGAGCAACGAATCGCATCGAGTGTAGTTGCGGGCCCCCTGGGCCGAACGCAGCATCTTCACCAAACCTCGGTAGGTGTTCTGGCCGTGGCCGGCCGAAATCGCCTTCGAGACGATGGTGCTGTGCGTGTTCTTGCCGATGTGGATCATCTTGGTTCCGGTGTCGGCCTGTTGGTGATTGGCGGTGAGAGCCACCGAGTAGAACTCGCCGATCGAGTTGTCGCCTTGGAGGATGACGCCGGGATACTTCCACGTGATGGCCGATCCGGTCTCGACCTGGGTCCAGGAGATCTTGGAGTTCGCTCCGGCACACTTGCCGCGCTTGGTGACGAAGTTGTAGATGCCACCGCGACCCTGCGCATCACCCGGGTACCAGTTCTGTACGGTGGAGTACTTGATCCGTGCGCCCTCCAGCGCCACGAGCTCGACGACCGCGGCGTGGAGTTGGTTCTTGTCGCGCATCGGGGCGGTGCAGCCCTCGAGGTAGCTCACGTCCGCCCCATCTTCGGCGATGATGAGGGTTCGTTCGAACTGGCCGGTGTCGGCGGCGTTGATGCGGAAATAGGTGGAGAGTTCCATCGGGCAGTGCACGCCCTTCGGTATGAAGCAGAAGGAGCCGTCGGTGAAGACTGCTGAGTTGAGCGTCGCGAAAAAGTTGTCCCGGTAGGGCACCACCGAGCCGAGGTAGGTGCGCACCAGTTCTGGGTACTTCTGGACCGCTTCGGAGAACGAGCAGAAGATGACGCCCACTTCGGCCAACTTCTTCTTGAACGTCGTGGCGACCGAGACCGAGTCGACGATCGCGTCCACCGCCACGCCACTCAGGCGCTCCTGCTCGGCGAGCGAAATCCCGAGTTTGTCGAACATGGCTCGCATCTCCGGATCCACCTCGTCGAGACTGGCCAGTGCCGCCTTGGTCTTGGGGGCCGCGTAGTAGATGATGTCCTGGTAGTCAATGGGTTCGTAGTGAACGTTCTGCCACAGGGGCTCTTCGAGCGTGATCCAATGTCGGTACGCCTCGAGGCGCCACTCAAGGAGCCATTGCGGCTCGCTCTTCTTGGACGAGATCAGCCGAATAGTGTCCTCGCTCAAGCCCCTAGGAACCAGGTCGGTGTCGAGATCGGTGGAGAATCCATACTTGTACTCTTGGTTGGCGAACGCTAGGACATCGTTCGATACCTCAGTCATGACGTGAGTCCCGGAGATCCTCGATGGGTTGAAGTGGCGAATGCAGCGATCGAGCGTTCACGCCGCCAGCCGCGGCGAGTGTCGCGGCGTTGGTCCAGGTCAGTTCACGTTCGGAACCCAGGGACCTCCGCGCGATCTCAACCGTCGAACCTTGCGAGGTGCTCACGAGATCGATCATCACCACGTCCTTTCAGTCTCATCTCCTGGACACCAGTGATGGTCGCGCTGGCGAACAACTTCTAGTGAGTCACGATGACATTGATGCTACTTCTATAAGTTTAAACTTTCAAAACTTTCATAAATCATTCCAGCGAGGTAGTCTCGGTCGTATGGAGAGCGCGGTTGTCGTATCGATCAGGATGTCAACGGCCCAACGCCGCGTCCTTTCCACGGTGAAGCACAGCGGAGAGGCGTCGGCCGACGCGTTGGCCGAGACCTTGGGAACTTCTGCGAGCGCCGTTCGCCAGCACTTGGCTGTCCTGAAGTCCGGAAATTACGTTGTTTCGCGTCGAGAACACGGGCGCTCCGGCCGACCGGTTGACCTCTATCACTGCACCGCATTGGGCGAGTCACTGTTCGCCGACCTTTCGGCACTGGATCTCTCGATCGAGTTGATTGGTCTTTTCGAACAAGAGGACCCCGGACTCGTCTCGCGCGCCTTCGAGTTGAGTCGGCGCCGACGCGTGGAGCACTGTCAAGACAAGTTAGTGGGCACGTCTCTGGGGGAGAAGGTGGATGCACTTGCGGCACTACTCAGCGACGGGGGGTATATGGCCGACGTGGAGAGCATTCCTCAAGGTGAGTATCGACTCACGTTGCACAGTTGTGCCATCTGGGCAATCGCCTCGCGCTTTGGTCTGGCGTGCACCTCCGAACTCGATTTCATGCGGGAGATTCTTCCAGAAGCGGACATCACACGGGTGGCGCACAAGGTAGCGGGAGCGTCTGTCTGCGCGTTCGAGTTCCGACCGCGGACTCAGCCGCACTCCGAGCGCGTAAAGGATCCGAGTGCTCTGACGTCGGCGTGAAGCCAACGTCGCCCTTCAGCGGGCGCGATTTTCAGCCGACAGTGCGGCACCGTGTTCGACCACGATACCGAGTTGCCCCGATCGTAAGGGCGGCGGACGGTTTTGGAGTCGGCAACGTCGTCTCCTCGTGACATGAGGGCGGCCGTGTGCAACGGTCAGTCGTACTTCTCGACCAGGACCGTAGCCGGTTCGACGCCGAGCTCGGTTAACCATTCCTGCACGTCTTCGACCATCGTCGGTGGCCCACAGATGTAAGTACGGGCGGGAAACTGTTGCACGACGGCCTCGGCGACCATGGCCTGGTCGATTCGACGATGATGCGACGCCCGCGGATCGAGCAGATCCCGAGTGAAGGTGTGGACAACCTCCAACCACGAGAATCGTTCAGCCAAACTGACCAAATCCCGATGGTAGAACGCGTAGTCGAAACTGCTCGACGAGCACACGAGTCGTATGGGAATATCCAGGTCTTCGGCGACCGCGTAACGAATCATGCTCATGAGTGGGACCACGCCGCTGCCCGCTCCAATCAGCAGGACCGGACCGCCGTCTTCCGTCGTCCAGGTGAATCGCCCAACCGGACCGCGCACCTCGACCCGGTCGCCTGCGGCGAGATCGCCAACCAGCCGAGGTGAGACCAAACCGCCCGCCACTTCGCGCACCCCGAGGTCAATGATCGAGGGATCCGGTACGGGTGAAGAGCCGACGGAGTAGGCGCGCTGCACTGGGCCGGATCGGCCCGGTACTGTGAGGCGCACGTTGTAGTACTGACCAGGAAGAAAGCCGGTGGACTCCTCGAGTCGCAACCGCAAGGTGATGGCGTCTGGAGCCTCTTCGATAACGTCAAGAACTTGGGCGGCCTGCCAACGTGCAGGCTTCCGGTTCGTGACGCGGCGGACCTCACGGTTGGACTGGGACGAGGCGTCAACTGACCTGCCGTCAGTGTCAAAGGAAGGCTCCATGAGAGAATTCTTTCACTAGTATGGACTAGAAAAACAGTTTAATCTCGGCTCACTGAGATCGATCGGGAAACTGGCTGCCCGTGTCCTGGTCGATCCGAGAGTTCAAGACTGCCGGCAAAAGGCGGTCCCAACGAAGCAGGTATGACAATGCGCATCGATTACAGAAATGTCTTTCCCGCTGCACTCACCGCGATGGCGGGACTCGAGCAGGCCGTTCATTCAAGTTCCCTTGATCCGGAGTTGCTCGAACTGGTAAAACTGCGAGCGTCCCAGCTCAACGGCTGTGGCTACTGCGTGGACATGCACACGAAGGATGCCAAGGGTATCGGCATTGACGACCAACGACTCCACCTCGTGGTCGTGTGGTCCGAGGCGCCGATCTATTCGTCACGTGAACGCGCGGCACTCGCCTGGTGCGAGGCGCTCACCATGCTGTCGAGTTCAGGAGCACCCGACGATGTCTACGAGCAAGTAGCGAGTCAGTTCACACCCGAGGAGATCGTCGCGCTCACTCTCGCAATAGTGGCCATCAACGGATGGAACCGCTTTGCGGTCGGCTTGCGCTCACCAGTGGGAAGTTACGTCAGCCCCCACGAGGATCACTCGTGAGCGGGCACCCATCTCGGCGACGGTCTACGAATACCCACAACGACATCGGGCACTCGATCGCGGAATCTTGGTGATGTGGATCTGCTGCGGGAGCTAGAGCACGACAGACTTCGTTGAGATTTCTCTTCGAAGACACCTAGCGTAATGCTTCTCGCAGAACCCACCCGGGTTGGCACCGCGATGTCGTCGTCGCGAAGCGTGGAACTTAGCGAGCCAGAAATGCGTAACGATGAACTACTCGTCGCGGACGTTGCATTTCGGGTGAGGGGTGAGCTTGGCCCCAAGGTTGAGGCGACGTCGAAGGGACGTGGACGCATTCAACGCGTCAGTGCGTTCCGCCTCGACGGCCTTCGGCCGTCCCCCCGAACAGTGCCCAGGCCGCAAGACCGAATCCGGGGACCAAGAACCAAATCCCAAAGACCAACGCGAGCACGACGAAGAACGCACCCATGGCGAGCGTGAAAGGCCAGATCGACGTGCCCGGAAAGGCGCCGATCACGCCGGCCCCTTGGGCCTGGGTGGCGTTGGGGTCGTCTTCGGGACGCTCCTTCATGCGACGGCTCCACCAGAAGTAGTAACTGCCCGGCACGAAGCAGAGCAACATCGCGGCGAAGATCATTACACCTCCCGCGTTCTCGTGTCCCCAGAACCAGTACAAAGCCGACATGAATCCAAAAAACGAGCCAAGGCTAAGTAGGATTCGCGCTTCGACCCTCATACGACAGGCACTTCGTCTTGATTGTCGTGATGACCGTGTGCTTTGGCGGGACGGTCAGGGTGGTTATAGTCCCAGGTCGGACGTTCAGAGCGGATCCGAGGTAGTCGGTAGAAGTTGTGGTGCGGCGGCGGTGACGTGGTGAACCACTCGAGTGTGTGGCCGTCCCACGGGTTGTCGCCGGCCGGGTACTTCTTCCAGCTGTAGCCGATATTCACCATGAACAAGACCGTTGAGACGCCGATCATCACGGCGCCGACGGTCGAGAGTTCATTCAGGGTCTGCCACGACGGGTGAAGTGGGTACGCCGCAACCCGTCGAGGCATCCCGCGCAGGCCCAACAGGTACATCGGGAACGTGAAGACCTGAATGCCGATGAACAAGAACCAGAACTGCATCTTGCCGATCGTCTCGTTCAAGAGATAACCGGTGATCTTCGGGCCCCAGTAGTAGAGACCGCCCATCGCGCCGAGCACCAGGGCCATCACGATCGAGTGGAAATGCGCGACCACGAAGTACGTGTCGTGGGTGAAAAAGTCGATCGGGGGACTGGCGAGGTAGATGCCAGTGATACCGCCAACGAGGAACGTGAACAAGAAGCCAATCGCCATCAGCATCGCTGTAGAGAACCAGATCTCGCCTCGCCACATCGTGCCGATCCAGTTGAAAAACTTTATGCCCGTCGGCACCGCGATAAGGAAACTCATGATCGAGAAGAAGGGCAGCAAGACGACACCGGTCGTGAACATATGGTGCGCCCATACACCCAATGAGAGAGCGCCAATGGTCATCGTCGCGAAGACCATGCCCTTGTAACCAAAGACGGGCTTACGCGAGAAGACCGGGATGATCTCGGTCACCATGCCAAAGAACGGCAGGGCCAAGATATAGACCTCCGGATGGCCCCAGAACCAGAAAATGTGCTGCCAGAGCACGGGCACTCCACCGCCTTGGACCGAGAAGATATGGGTACCGAAGTGTCGATCGCAGTAGAGCATGATCAGTCCGGCGGTCAGTACCGGGAATGCCAGCAGGATCAAGATCGCGGTAACCAACATGTTCCACGTGAAGATCGGCATTCGAAACATCGTCATGCCCGGCGCGCGCAAGTAGAAAATCGTCGCGGTCAGATTCACCCCGGTGAAGATCGCCGAGAATCCGGTAAGGAGTAGCCCGGCGATCCACAGGTCCGCACCGGCGCCGGGGGTGTTGATCGAGTTCGACAGCGGCGCGTAGGCGACCCAACCAAAATTGGCCGCGCCCCCGGCGGTGAAGAAACCCATCAACATGGTGATCGAGCCCATCAGGTACAGCCAGTAACTCAGCGCATTCAGTCGGGGAAAGGCCATGTCCGGCGCACCGATTTGAATGGGCACGAGGATATTGGCCAGTCCTCCGAAGGCGAAGGGCCCTGCGAAGAGGTAAATCATCACTGAGCCGTGCATGGTGAAGAGTTCGTTGTACTGGGCGAGCGAGACCAAGCTGTTGTTGGACGAAGTGAGTTGGGCGCGAATGATCTCGGCCAACGCACCACCGATCACCATCATGATGACCGAGGTCACGGTATAGGACAGGCCGATGATCTTGTGATCAGTCGTCGTCAACCACTTCAAGATACCCGTCGGACCTTCGTGAGCGTGACCATGATCTCCGGGTTGGGCGAGAATCGGTGGGTCGAGAACGTCGGTCACTAGTTGTCCCCTTTGCTCTTGGTGAGTTTCGTCGGCACGACCGACGACGTCTGCTGATTGTTGGTGATCCGTGACGCTTGCGCCACGCCCGCGTTGGCCTTACTCTCCAGCCAGACTTCATACTGGGGCCGGGTGACCACTTTCACGCGAAAGTACATTAGAGAGTGATACAGCCCGCAGATCTCGCTGCACTGGGACTGGAACGTGCCGGTGTTGACGGCGCGAAAGGTGAACTGATTCAACACCCCGGGCAGCGCCAGTCGCGAGAAATTGAAATCGTGCACGTAGAAACTGTGGATTACGTCCGTTGACGTCAGATTGATGTGGACGTTTTCGTTCACCGGCATGACCATCTCTGGATTTTGAGTGGTCTGACCAATCACGACCACGTCCTGGCCGGGGTAGGTGAACTTCCAGCCCCACTGAAACGCGTTGACGTTGATCGTGACGCTGGTCTTGGGGTTGGCGACCTCTTGATTCTCCACGACCATCGTCCAGGCGAAGAGTCCGATCACGATGAGAATCGGCACAATGACGTACGTCAACTCGAGAGGTATGTGGTACTGCGATTGCTCGGGGATGTTGTCGCCCTTGCGACGATGAAAAACCATCGTCCAGAGAATGAGAACCACGACGAGGCTCCCGATGAGGGCGGCGCCAATGGAGAACCCTTGCCACAGGTGATACGCGGAGCGCGAACTCGTGGTGACTCCGGGCGCGGCACCGAAGGTCGGCACGGTACAACCGGCGAGGGCCAGCGCGGCAATCGGGAGCGCAACAACACGTCGCACGCGGCACCAAAGGCGTCTCCGATTTAATATTCTCTCCAAGAGTTTGGTAGATGACTTCACTGAATGATGCGTATCGAGACCACGAAACAAGCTTGCGTCAGAGTCTGTCTCGCGCGAGTGCAGCGCGAACGGCTCGCTCGTTACTAGCCCAGCGAGTCCGTGGAGGAAGGCGGTACTTCTTGCGACGAGAGAGAGAACTAAAGTTCGCAAAACGACCGCCGCAGTGGCAACGCGCGCCCTGAAATGCCCACCGATCTGGAGGGCTTCAATGAGTCTCGCCGAGACCGAAGTCGCGTTGGCCGGTGACTCGACGGCCGACTGAGTACTTGACGTTCGGTGTCGATATCGTTCATTGAGCTACCCAGGTCCGAGCGGGCTTCGTCGGAACGGTGGTTGAAGGACTCTTCCGCTGTTGCAGGGGGAATCACCTCTCCAAAGAAGACGATACCGAGTTCGACTACTGCGATTTTGTGGGCGAAGCCCGAGTTCACGGTTTTGGCTGGTGCGCTCACAGGGTTCCCAGTGTTCTGGACGATCGTCTGATGGTTCTGAGGATTCCCTTCGAGGACCTGTCGCTGCGAAATGGTCATGAATTCGTACTCCCTCTGGGTCACTGCATATTCGGAGATTCGAAGCACATCGCGTCGATTTAATTTTCTAGATTATACTAGAGTAAACGTACTGCAACGACAGTGAGAAGTCGTGCTGTATGCAGTTGGTGTGCCAACGGTAGTGGCCGCGGCGTCGATTTGGTCGGGAGGCCTGATTTGCATTGCCGTCGTCGCTCGTGAGAGGGACCGCTGCACGTCTAGACACGGCGGTTTCAATTGGTGAGCTAAGCGAGTTCGGTGAACTTCTGTAATGGTGTCATGCAACCGCGGGTCGCGCGCGGACGTCCATTGAGGCTCCGCTGGAGCTTTTCGCAGTTCGTTGGCTGAGTGCTTGGTCAGGTCCGTGCCCTTGGGCATGTATTGACGGAGCAGACCGTTGGTGTTCTCGTTCGAACCGCGCTGCCAGGGCGAATGAGGGTTGCAGAAATGGATCGGTATTCCGGTCCTGATGGTGAAGTCAAGGTGTCGGCACATCTCGACGCCTTGATCCCAGGTGATTGAGCGCGAGAGTTCCTTTGGCAGACTCTTCACGGCCTCGCTCATGGCCTTCTCGACGTCGATGCCCGACCGTCCATCGGGCAAGTGTAATAACAACGTCAGTTGAGTGGTGCGCTCGACCATTGTGCCGACGGCCCTTCGACCGCCGGCGCCGAGGATGAGATCTCCGTCCCAATGCCCAGGGACGCGGTCCTCGACCTCGGCCGGTCGATCACTGATCATCACCATGTCGGTGACCTTTCCGCCCCGAGGACCCGTCTGACCTTTTCGATGTGCGTCATGAGCGCAAGCAGCGGGTCCTTTGGGGAAATGCGTGTTGCATCTCTCAATTGGGCCATAAGTCAAAGTCGTGGGACGAAACTCTCACGATGGAATTGCGGATGAGTTTGCCAAACCGTGAGATCGTTGCACCACCGGCGCCAAACCATCCCACGCATTCCGAAACGAGGCGCTTAAGCGCTCGATCTCTTCGACATGGAGGGCTGAAAGCCTCTCGAGTCGCATCGCGCCATCGATACTGAGGTGCAGTCGCACAACGCGGTGATCGTAGTCATCTCGAGTGCGCCGAACCAGTCTCGATGCTTCCGCCCGGTCAATCAGTCCGACTGCGGAGTGATGACGCAAGTATAAATAGGCTGCAATCTCACCGACAGTGGGCCCTCTCACATCATCGTGACCTCGAATCGTCAGGAGAAGCTGATGTTGGGCAGTCGTCAGTCCGGCTGCCCTGGCCTGTTGCTCGCTCCAATGCTCGAAGTGCCTCATTCCCGTCCGCAACTCAAGCAGGTGCGCGTATGCGTCATCTGTCAGTTTCACTCGTACCACGATAGCATCGTATCACGATGAAGTTTATTCTCGTGACGACCTAGCCGCGCAATTCGAACCTTTCGCTTCGTGGACTGACCGCCGGACGCAACCTCGAAGCGAAGATTTGGCTTTGCTTCTTACGTCACTGTTCGTCAGCCCCAAAACGCGATGTACTCGGCTGCGACTATCCCTCGATCACAAGTTCCGTGAGGTTAGTCACAACAACGTCCGCGCCGTGATCGTGAAGTTCATTGGCGTAGTCGCGCGCTCCGGTCGTGTCGTGATGGTCGACGCCGATGACCATCCCGAAGTGGCCGGCCCGTCCGGCCTCCACGCCGGCAAGGGCGTCCTCCAGAACCACGGTATTGCCCGGCTCTGCACCGAGAGCTTTCGCGCCTTGTAGATAGCTGTCCGGTGCTGGCTTTCCCGCGAGATTGAGGTCCTTTACGACATGTCCGTCAATGATCGCGTCGAACAGGTCTGCGATGCCCGCCGTTTCGAGGGCCGTCTTAGTGTTCTCGCTCGCGGACACGACTGCGACTTTGGTTCCACGTGCACGAAGATCGCATACGAGCGCGACCGCACCGTCGAAGACCTTCACGCCGTCTCTTTTCATTGCCGTGAGAAATAGTTCATTCTTCCGGTTGCCAACACCCTTGACGGTGCGCTTGTCGGGCGCATCGTCATCGGCGCCTTCGGGTAACTTGACGGAACGTGCCTCCAGGAAGTTGCGCACCCCGTCCTCTCGTGGTTCGCCGTCGACGTATCTCTCATAGTCGCTCTCGGCGTCGAACGGCACGTACGTTGTTCCTGTACGAGAGGACTCGGCCTTCAAGAACTCGTCAAAGGTCTGCTTCCATGCCGCTGCGTGCACGGATGCGGTGTTCGTCAACACGCCGTCCATGTCAAACAGCCACGCGTCATAGACGCCAAGATCTTCGTGCTTGGCGTCCTTGGTTGCATTCTCAGTTTTCATGATTCCTCCTATTACTCGAGAAGACTTTTGGGGATGCGAGGTGAGGGAACTCGTCCCCAGGGCTGGCTGGGAGCCGGGTGCGGTGGGCCCGTTTCGCCATCGTCCTCTGCCTCAAAGACGGTCGGAATGTTTGTTGACACAGTCGTCGCTCGGTCGAAATGAAAGAACTCTAAATCGTCCCCGTACCTGAGTGTGTAACTCGTTGTCGACGGCGTCGTCTCAACGCGAAGTCGTCGGCCCCGAAACTCCATACCAAACGCCAGTCGAGTGATCCCCTTGGGGAGCCGGGGGGCGAACTTTAGCGTGTCGTTACGTTCGCGCATACCTCCCAAACCGGCTACCAACGCAATCCATGTGCCCGCCAACGACGCAATGTGAAGGCCGTCGCGGGTGTCATGTTCAAGATTGTCGAGATCCATCAGGGCCGCTTCGCTCAGGTAGTCATACGCCAGTGCCAGGTGGCCAACCTCAGCTGCGATTACTGCTTGACAACAAGCCGAGAGTGACGAGTCACGTACCGTGACCCCTTCGTAATAGTCGAAGTTGATTCTCTTTTGCTCGAGAGTGAAGACGTCTCCGCACAACTCCATAGCCAGAACCAGATCAGCCTGCTTGACAACCTGCTTGCGATAGAGATCAAAATATGGAAAGTGCAGAAAGAGCGGATACTGCTCACTCTTGGTGTCAACGAAGTCCCAAACTTGGTGATCGGTAAAACCTTCTGCTTGCAGATGAACCCCCAGGGTCGAGTCGAAGGCAATGACCATTTCGTCAGCCGCGCAAGACCACGCAACGATCTCCGCCTCGTCGACTCCGTAGGCGAGCGACTCTTCACGATGGCGCAGCGCGACGGCGCACGCCGCGCGTAGATTCCTCTGCGCCATGAGGTTCGTATAGATGTTGTTATCAGCGATCGCGCTGTACTCGTCCGGACCCGTCACGCCGTCAATTCGAAATCCACTGAAGCCATAATGACCAAGGGAGCACCACAATCTGGCCGTTTCACACAACAGCTCCAGTCCCACGCTTCGCTCAAAATCCTCGTCCTCATTCGCGTGGAGGTAGCGAATGACGGCGTCAGCGATGTCGGCGTTGACGTGGAAGGCGGCGGTTCCCGCGGGCCAGTACGCCGAGCACGCTTCGCCCGTGATCGTGCGCCACGGAAAGGCCGCACCGTCCAGACCAAGGACGACAGCTCGTACTTTCGCACTCGCGAGCGTGTCGTGACGCCACGACAACGCGTGTGCGACGGCTTCTGGCAGGGTGTAGGTGAGTACGCGTAACACGAACGTCTCGCTATCCCAGAACGCGTGCCCGTCATAGCCCGTACCCGTCAAACCCTTTCCAGGGATGCCTCGACGTACATTTCGAGCACCGGACTGCAGCACGTGGAAGAGCGAGAAGCGAACGGCCTGTTGGATCTCGTCATCACCATCGATCTCGACGTCCGCGCGATCCCAGTAATCCGTAAGGAAACGTCGCTGTTCTACCAGTAGACCCGACCAACCAGCGCGTGAAGCGACGACCAAAGCGGCGTCAACTTGGTCCCGCAATGACAAATTCGTTCGATGCGAAGACCAACCGTACGCGACGTACTTCACCAGCGACAAACGCTCGCCCGGTTCAAGGGAGACCTGCATCGTTACGCGGCCGAGGTCCTCATCGCATTCAGTGGCGACGATCGTCGTATGCGGACCCTCGACGACGTGGTCCATTGCGGCCGCCACGGTGACCTCGCTTCGCATGGTCCGGTGCACCAACTCGCAGCGAGTCCCGGCGCTGAAGTGACCCACGGCCCGCCACGGGTTGTCGATCGTCGTGGAAGCGCGCGGATCATTGCTCGCGGGCGAAGGTGGTTGGTTCGTCACCAACTCTGACTGGATGACGAGGCGAACCGGACGATCGACCGCCTCGACTTCGTACCTGACGGCGGCGACGGAACGCTGAACCAGTGATACCAGGCGAGTGGACGTCACGTGCACCCTGTGACCAGACGGCGATGACCACTCGACCCGGCGCTGAAGAACCCCAGCGCGAAAATCCAAAACCCGCTCGTGGCGATGTAGTACGCCGTAGCGAACGTCGAAAGGTTCATCGTCCACCAAGAGTCGAATCGTCTTTCCGTCGGCGACGTTAATCATTACCTGATCTTGGACGGGGTACCCGAAACCAAACTCGGCGTAAGTCACCGGTTTATATTCGTACACGCCGCTCAAGTAGGAGCCGCAAAGACCGTACGGATCTCCTTCGTCGAGATTGCCGCGCCAACCAATGTGTCCGTTGGAAAGAGAAAACAGTGACTCGCTCTGGGCTAAGACGCCTAGGTCCAATTCGTTTTCCCGCAGGCACCATGGCTCCACCGAAAACGCCGGATGTTGAATCATGGCAGACCTCGACGCGAGCAAACAACGGCCGACTCTTGTGCTCTGTCGACCCACCGGTTTCTGGCAATGACCCCTTGTTTCACGTCGGTTCGCTAATCACGATTTGCGTTTCCGATGGCAGGCCGCGTAGCTCGAGCAATCTCGCTCACCGTGAGATACGCCGCGCCCTGCGTACTCGCAACCAATACCCGTGCCTGCGATGAAACCAGTCGAGAAAAAGAGGCCGTTCGGTCACGGTGGCGGATTTGCGACCAGCGCAACCTGTCGACGCGCGCCCAGATTAGGGTGTTTAACGCCTCGGATTCCGTCTTTGCCATCATCACCATCATCGTCCTCGCTAATTATGAATTCCACCGCGAAGATTTGCGAGGTCTAGGCGTCTTCGTTCAGAGAGTAAAACTCCGCATGCGATATGTCAATTAATTCAAAACGCTTGCGAACGGCGCAAAGATTTCATGACGACATGGCCAACATCGAACGTGATTCTCGGTTCGCAACCAACAGGTTCCAGTAGGACGATCCCGATACTGTCGAATCATCGAAACGGCTCATTCCCAGAGCCCAATCACCGCGCCAACGGCTAAATCGATACATCGTTCGACAGTCGCGAGAATTCATGCCAGCTAACTCAGATGGACAGGTTAGGAACGGGGCTGGCCGTGATTGCTAGTTGAATAGTCCTGGAGGTGGTCATACAACATGACTATGCCTGAGACGATTGGCGCTCTCGTACCACCGCGGTCCTTTGACATTTAGCCTCGTTGGCACGTGCTGAATTGCGTAACGAGCGCTGTAGAACATTGTGGCGATGTCGTCATCATCCAACGACTCACGAAGGAGCGGTATCGCTTCGAGGAGCTCCCAGTCAGGTTCAGGGACAATCGCATCAATGAGAACCATCAATGGGCCATCAAGATCTTGTCCGTGATTCAAGTTGATGACCTGCACATTTCGGGCCATGTCTCCCACAACGTCGCACCACCATCGTCGCACCGTGCCGCCAATCGCCATTCGCCATTCGATTACCGATATGGCGAAGAGACAACTTGGTCGAGACGTCGGCGGCCACATTCATCAAACTGGACTGATGAACGTCGATGGGTGCCGAATGACCTGCTTCGCGAGAGTGCCGTAGTCGTATCGATCCTCGACCGATGGCTCTCGACATTCGTCAATTTGATCAAACAGACGGTGTAAAAGAAGATTCCAACTTTCGAGCAGATCCAGAGACGTCAATTCTTGGTCGACTGACATGTATCGCTTCACGGTGACCACTCGACGTAAATGCGAAGTTGGAATGCACGCCTAATGGCACGGCTGTCCGTGTCGGGTGGGACTTCTCGTCGGACCAATGTTCGCATCTCAGTCATAGGTAACCTGTCCGCTCTTGCTCACGATCTAGAAGGTGTCATTGAAAGGCGGCGTACGTGGGGTGTTCAACGCTTTAAGCACGTCACCTGGAGTCCGTGACGTTGCGACTCCTCCACTGGAGTGAAAGTGACTGAACTGCCATCGAGCATTACAAACAGAAAACTGACCTACAGGATGGCTAGGAGCCGCTGCGACGCGTCGAATCCAGGACCGTTGACATATCGCATGGAGCATCGTACGCTCAAATTGAAGACGCCCAGACCCTGCCTCTCGCTAGATCAACATTCGCCGAAATTGATTAGAAGAGGGCATTACGTGTTTGAGTCCACTACCGCAAAAGACTTCGCCCTCCCCCTCGATCTGATGGAACCGGAAGGTGCGAAAACGCTCAACGCCAACACTCGATTCAACTCGACATGGGAAAGAAATCGAAGCCGGGCGCCGAATAGTCGAAACGCATACAAAGAAGGTGACGAGTGCCTTCTCCGCGCAAGTTGGTCGTCCGCGCTCCGGACGAAGTGGGCCGTTCGTCGACAGGGGTCTACCCCCTACCCCTGTCGACGGCATTCCGTAGTTCGAAGGTTTCGAGACTCTGCAAACCGGTCGACCCTTGAAGATGAGCGGGTGGTGAAATGGATGTGAGCAAGAATTCTGAAAACGCAACGGATGCTCTCGTCATTTTTGGCATAACGGGGGATCTCGCAAAGAAGATGACCTTCCAGGCCTTATATAACTTGGAAACGGACGGACTTCTCAACTTCCCGATCCTTGGCGTCGCCGTAGAGGACTGGTCCGATGATGACTTACGCTCGGCGTTGAGAACAGCGTTGGACGATTCCGGAACGCAAGTGAAGGTCGACGTCTTCGATCGACTTGCGCAAAGACTCAAGTACCTGAAGGGTGACTTCACGCACGCCGCGACGTACAAGACGCTGGCCAAGCAATTGAAGGGTTGCTCGCGTCCGTTGTACTACTTGGAGATTCCCCCCGCGCTCTTCGCCCCGGTCGTCGTCGCCCTCGGAAAGGCGGACCTCGTTCGTGACGCCAAAGTTATGTTCGAGAAACCATTTGGTCACGATCTCGCCTCGGCGCAAGCCCTCAATGACGAACTGCATGAAATTCTCAGCGAAGAGCAGATCCTTCGTGTTGACCATTTCTTAGGCAAACAGCCCGTGTCCGATATTACCTGCCTGCGCTTCGCCAACTCACTGTTTGAACCGTTGTGGAATCGCGATCACGTTAGTGGCGTCTATGTCACTTTGGCCGAGAATTTCGGCGTGAATGATCGTGGGGCGTTTTACGATCCCGTCGGCGCACTTCGCGACGTGGTTCAGAACCACCTATTACAGATCGTCGCGGTGCTCGCGATGGAGGCGCCAGTGAGACCTGGTCCCGCGGCGTTGTGGGACCGAAAAGTTGACGTGTTCCGAGCGATGTCCGCTGTCGACCCCGCGCGTTGCGTTCGAGGTCAATACGACGGATACCAGAATGTCTCGGGCGTCACGAAGGGGTCTAAGACTGAGACCTTCGTATCGTTGCGACTCGCAATTGAGAACTGGAGATGGTCGGGCGTACCGTTTTTTATTCGAGCCGGTAAGGAGTTGCCCGTTGACGCAACCGAGGTGAGAGTGATCTTCAAGCGACCACCTCGCCTGAGTTTCTTGAACATCCCGCATCACGGTGACGCGAATCAGCTGATCATCCGGGTGAACCCTGATCCCGGTGTGCGGCTCACCATGGTGTCAAAGGGTTCCGACGGTCGAGGGTCGAGAGACGTTCACCTCGATCTCTCATTCGTGGCCGAACTTGGCACACCGTCCGGCGCCTACGAGCGTCTCTTCCACGACGCGTTCTCCGGCGACCTCTCTCAATTCACCCGAGAGGACGCCGTTGAAGAGACTTGGCGAGTCCTGCAACCCCTGATTGAGCAGCCGCCCTCCGTAATTGCATACGCTCCCGGTTCGTGGGGTCCAACACAGGCCGACGAACTCTTGAAGGGCCACACTCCATGGCAGATTCCATGGCTTACCACCGCCGGAACGGTCGCGGCATGACAACGATATCCGCGACGAACACATTCAAATCAGCAATGAATTCTGCGCCATCCTCCAGAGGAGACCAATAGATGGCTACAAATAGGCCAATGAAACTCGGCGTCGTGGGGCTTGGACGAATGGGGGCCAACATCTCACGTCGTCTCATACGCGACGGCCACTCGTGCGTCGTCTTCGACTTGAGCGCCGCGCCCGTGAAGAGACTCCAGAAGGAGGGTGCCATCGGGGCCCATTCATTGGAGGACCTCATCAGCAAATTGGAGGTCCCTCGAGTCGTCTGGGTAATGGTGCCCTCTGGCGACATCACCGGCCAGACGATTAACGATCTCGCGAGTCTCTTGGACCGAGGCGACACGATCATCGACGGCGGGAACTCCTACTACCGAGATGACATGACCCGAGCCACCACGTTGTTCGGACAGGGCTTGCACCTCGTCGATTGTGGAACGAGTGGAGGGGTGTGGGGAATCGAACGAGGTTATTGCCTCATGATCGGCGGCGAGCCTGAAATTGTCGCGAAGCTTGAACCGATCTTCTTGAGCATCGCGCCGGGTGCGGAATCCGCGCTTCGAACGCCAGGTCGTACCGGTGCGACGACTTCCGAAGAGCAGGGGTTCTTGTACTGCGGTCCCAACGGCGCTGGTCATTTCGTGAAGATGGTCCACAACGGCATTGAGTACGGGATGATGGCAGCGCTGGCTGAAGGCTTCAACGTTTTGCGCTGTGCCAACGCGGGACGGCAACACAGTGAAGTGGACGCCGAGACGGCACCTATGGAGCAGCCGGAGTTCTATCAGTTCGATTTCGACACTACCGCCGTGGCTGAAGTGTGGCGTCGTGGCAGCGTCATCGAGTCATGGCTCTTAGACCTGACGGCGACCGCGCTCTTCGATGCGCCCGACCTGGCCGAGTACGCAGGACGAGTCTCGGACTCCGGTGAAGGCCGCTGGACGTCGATCGCTGCCATTGACGAAGGTGTTCCGACGCCCGTACTTACGACGGCACTTTACTCGCGGTTCGCTTCTCGTGGACTCGACGACTTCGCAGACAAGATCTTGTCGGCCATGCGCAAGGGCTTCGGCGGTCACGACGAGAAGAATGCGCGAGGCGCCCTTTGACCATTCCTCTACAGACGGACGCACCAGTCGTCGTGCTATTCGATATCGACGAAACACTCGTGCACACGGGGGGATCCGGCGCGAGAAGTTGGTCGGCCGCGTTCGAAGAACTTTACGGCGTCAGTGCCGATATCGGCGAGCACTCCTCAGCGGGTGAAACAGACCCGCAAGTGGCTCGAGCGACCTTCCGCGGAATACTTCATCGCGGACCGAGCGACGACGAACTTTCTCGACTCTACGCTCATTATCTATTGCATCTGGCTGACGACATCAAGCTTTCGGCGGGATATCGACTACTCGCGGGTGCGAAAGAGACTCTCCATCAACTCCAGGCGGCGGGAGTGACGCTCGGACTGGTTTCGGGCGCGTTGGAGGGTGCGGCGCGGATCAAATTGATACCCGCAAACCTCAATCGACATTTCGTCTTCGGCGCGTACGGTTCCGATTCACCGAATCGAACTGAGGTCACACGGATCGCCATCGCGAAGGCATCACAATTCCACGAAAATCTCAGTCTGAATCATGTCTACGTCGTAGGCGACACCCCTCGTGACGTGGCCGCAGCCAACGCATGCGGTGCGGTGTCCGTCGCAGTCGCCAGCGGCCGATTCTCGGTCGATGAGCTTCGGGCGGCCGGAGGGGCGCATGTTCTCTCGTCGCTTGAAAACCACTTTCCGTGCTTCCAGATGGCAACACGATGAAGTCGCAGGTCAATCGCCAAAGTGGTGCTTCATTTCGTTTGCCCTTTCGCAGTGACATCGCCCCGCGCGGGAATGAACATATCTGCGGATCGAATCGACAATGAAAGGAGAAAGATGGATAAGGAGAAAAGTGATGTGGTACCGGAGGGTCGTGACCATCCAGACGTGATGGGCGGCGAGAGCCAATCCGACACCGACGTGATGGGCGGCGAGAGCCAAACCGACACCGACGTGATGGGTGGCGTGAGCCAATCCGACACCGACGTGATGGGTGGCGAGAGCCAATCCGACACCGACGTGATGGGTGGCGAGAGCCAATCCGACACCGACGTGATGGGTGGCGAGAGCCAATCCGACACCGACGTGATGGGCGGCGGCGAGCAGTAGTCATATGGATTTTCGTGACGAATGGAGGTTGACTCAAGCAAGAAAATCAGAGTTCGGAGACAGAAACTGCTCAGGAGAGACTGCGGTCGTAACTTGAAGATCCAGAAGGTGACAGTCCATGTCAAAGATGAACAACTTGATCATCACGGCTCAGATTGCGGTGTGAAATATCTAAAAGGACGTCGAAAATGCTCCTGTCAACGACCAACTCGAATTGGACGGCAAGGTTTTACCAGATGGAGGGAAATGTCAAACAAGCGAGACAAGAAAGCAATGATGCTGTCAAAAACAAGCGCCGAACGTTCTTCGGAGGTCGCCGACACAATGTCGTCGACAGGGACAAAAGAGCCACCTTCTTTGGCCCATGTCGACGATAACCGCAGAACGAAGGGCACTGTAAGTGCGCGCGCGGCTACTTCGATGGATTTGAAGTGGCCACTTCTACCCTGGCCCCGTGGTCCACTCAGTTCCGCAGTGATCTCCGCATTTCGGCGCGAACCCGGAAGCCTCGGTATCACTCCCCCAGTCACCGGAGTCGATGCACTCAGTGATGATGACTTCGCACTGGCGCTCTACCTTTGTTACGAAGTGCATTATCGTGGAGCGACCAATTACAACTGGGAATGGGATTCGGACTTACTTCGGTACCGCGCGGAACTAGAGAAAGCCTTTGAAGATCGACTCCGAGATGAAATAGCACCGGTCGAGTTTCATTTTCCATTTGAAGTGGCTACAGTTTTAGATGAGACAATTCGGGCGTCCCCAAACCCTTCGCTTTCCAATTATCTCCTCGAGACTGGAACGCTGGAACAATTCCGTGAGTTGTGCGTTCATAGATCCGCGTATCGGTTGAAAGAAGCGGACCCCCACACGTTTGGCATTCCGAGGCTTTCGGGCGAAGCAAAAGCTGCCATGGTGGCGATCCAATATGACGAGTATGGATCAGGCGAGGTTGCCGCGATGCACTCCACGCTCTTTGGCGAGACCATGGGTGCACTTGGTCTCGACTCATCATACGGCTCCTATGTCGAAGTCCTACCTGGAGTGACGTTGTCGACGGTCAATCTGGTCTCGATGTTCGCCCTGCATCGGCGCTGGCGCGCAGCCCTCGTAGGACATCTCGCGGTCTTCGAAATGACGTCGGTTGGGCCGATGGGACAATACAGTCGGGCACTCGAGCGCTTTGGAATCGGATCGGCCGGGCGACGTTTTTACGACGTCCACGTGATAGCGGACAAGCGTCACGGTCAGATTGCACGTGATCGCATGGTCACGGGATTGATCCGCGCCGAACCAGAACTTGCGCAGGATCTCTACTTTGGAGTAACTGCGCTCTTAATGTTGGAGAGACGTTTTTCAACGCACCTACTCGAGGCATGGGCGGAAAACCGATCATCCCTTGTCCCCTGGGGGCTCCCGGTCAATTGACGCGCCGCGAAAGTTACCTCCGGGCACACTGTGCTTTCGAAACGTATCAATGATTTGCACGCGCCTCAACAAAACCCATTTTCAAGTAGGTCCGTATGTGACGCAAAGATCACAGACACGCTCAACTAAGGCATTCGTGTTCCAGATCGCATTGCGACTTCTACCGCTTCCGCACCGAACTTGATCGATGCGCGCTTCTATGTTCGACCGGCTCGCGATAGCGTGATTGGTGATGATTGACGACCGCTACCTGGAGCAATACGAGTTCTCCTGCAATCGATGCAACTACGTTTGGCGAGAGACATTTGAGGTGCGTGAGATTGAAGACTCGCAGGGTGGGTCGTGGCACTATTTCTATTTGGCGGGTTCACCCGCAGCGTCTCCATCAATTCGGAATGTATGCCCCAGCTGTAAACAAACCAACGCACAACATCGACAGATTGATCGCCGCCAAATTCCATGGTCGGGCGATCTCTGACTCGATGGGTTGGAGACATTTTGCGCTTTTCGTGCGGCAAGTCATTGCGGTACACACAACAAAGTAGTCACCGTTGAAATGATCTCGAACTCACGTTGCGTCCAACTTCCTGCTGGCCGAAGTTCGCAGTCAGACATTGAGCTAATTCTTCGGAAACCCGCCGCCGTTACAGCTCCATGAGCCGCTTAACTTCGGCGGAAGGGGGGTTGAGCTTGTGAAGGTCCCCTTGGAGGATGAGCTCTGGATGATCGAACCCTTGGCGGCGACGCCGACGGCCTCTCCCGTGATCACCTTGCCCCCGTAGATTGCCGAGACAGAATCGCTCCGGCTCTGCTTTCCAGCATAGAGCTGAAGAACGAAGTAGGGCTTTCCTGCATTGCCTTTTTCACCCGTGCCTACAAGGGTTCCGAGTTCCAGATCGATAGTGAGGCCGGCCGTCTTGATCGACTGGCAGTAGCCGTTCTTGAACGAATACGACTTGTTTCCGATCTTCAGCTTGGCGGTGGCTAATCCGCAATAGGCGATAGCAGAGACACCGTTGACCTTCGTCTGCACCGGGCACGAGGCCCCCGAAGCCCCCTCCGCCATCGACGCAGCGAGCATCGGAGCGACGCCAATAGTCGCCAGGGCAAGCGGCATCAGCACCGCAGCGGTAGCAAGCCGAGGAAGGACTCGCTGCCGCCGGTCCTCGATAACGCCTTTGTCGGTGCTTCTCTCTGGGTGGGTGGTCATGATTCCTTCGCTTTCGATCGAGACACGTGACTGCAAGCAGCAATTTGCCGCACTCGAATCTGCGAATTCTGCTCGGACGAGCAGCCCCGGCACATGAGTAATCGCCCTACTCAGTCACCTCTCGACGCCTACTCACTGCTGTTCGAGCCTGACGCAGGCGTGAGGCTTCGGTCGTGACCCAGGCCAGACCGATCCGCTGCCGACCAGGCGAGGGCTTCGGGAAGATCGCGACGACGGGTGATGCCGAGCTTGCGGTAGGCGCGAGCGAGATGATTCTGAACCGTGCGAACGGATATTTCTAGGTTAGAGCCTGCCCTCACGAATCGCTTGGTAGACGGTCGGCACCATTGGCTGGAAGCCGAGCCTACGAGCAAGCGACACGTCCATATGACCCTTCCATGGATTGGTAAGCGGTTCTGAAGATGACTCGTACCTAGAGCCAACGATCTGTGCGATTTCGTAAATGGTCAGTGCTGCCTCATCAGCGATATTTACAACGAGACGATCCATCGCTCCTGTCAGCGCGAGTTCAAATGCCGTGGCTATATCTGCGTGGTGAAGCACGCTTAGTTTCTGTGCGGGGTGACACTTCATTTCGGCGAGCATTCCTGGTGCTGACTCCAAATGCCCGTCTTTGTCGCCATAGACAAAAGGGAGCCTCAGGATGCTCCAATTGAGTGCGCTCTTGCGAAGTTCGTTCTCCGCTCCGATTTTGCTTGCGGGGTAAGCAAGTGTTGGGGTGACGTGGTCATCCTCACGCCCAGGATGCGAGATGTCCGGATCGTAGACGTTGGAGGTGCTGGCCAACAGAAAGCGAGCATCGGAAGCGTATTCCTTGACCGCAGCGATCAGGTTACGAGTCCCATCAAGATTGACTTTCCATATTTCAGCTTCATCACCTGTGCGAAACAGTGCGGCGAGATGAATGATTGCCGTCACGCCTTCAACCGCCGCCGCCAACGATTCGGGGCGCAGTATGTCTCCTTCGAGTGCGGTAACTCCAACCGCAAGTTTCTTGCCGGGCCGCACAAGTCCACGGCAATCGATACCAGCTTCGACGAATCGCTTCAAGAGTCGCGATCCAACGAGACCCGTTCCGCCGGTTACCAGAATTGTCATATCGACGTTCTTTCTTTTTTGTAGTCATTGAGTCGTTGAGTAGCCTCGCGAAGCACTCGGTTTACTATCGCAATCTCTGCGGCATCGACTCCATCAAAAGCGACTGCGGCGATGAGTCCAATCGGATCGGGAAGCGTCGCCCACAGGTTCCTGCCAGCGGTCGTAAACCGCAGCACCTTCTGACGCTGATCGTCGGGGTCGGATAGTTGTTCGACGAGCCCTTTGCGCACCAGTGCACTGATTATGGCGCTCAGTGTCGCTCGCTCAACTTCCAGAGTGCGTGTCAGGTCTCGCTGGTTTATCGGCTCGTCATTTGCGAGCAGATAGAGGACGTGCCACTGAGTAGTTCCCAGATCGTACGGACGCAGTACAACCTCCATTAGAGCCCGGCTCGCAAGAAAATACTTCTTGGCCCATGTACCGGCGGCTTCGAGGTCTACGTTGTTGTTAGGCACCTTACTAGTTTGTCAGGTACCTAACAGCCTGTCAATTTCAATTCATCTGGTGCTTAGCCGGCGCGCCTACATGTACGACCGTCTCCAGACGGTGTCGCAATCTCCAGGCTGGTCAAGCAGCCCGCATTGAGGTTACGCTGCGGCCGATCTGTAACGACGGCGCCCTCCAAAGCAGAAAAACCGGTGCTTTCGCATCGGCTTCGATCTGCACTTTTCTTCGTGGCGGGGGCAAGATTTGAACTTGCGGCCTTCGGGTTATGAGCCCGACTCGGGAACGATTCGCCACCCCAGCGCGAATCTATACATCCGTCAAACCCGCACTGATATTTCCCGGAAACACTGGAATCAGAGGATTCTCAACGAGTCCGCGCCCGAACATGACCGAAGGACCCTACGAGCCGCCTTTCACCAGTTTGGGAACTGAAAGGTGCAAATCGCGTGCAACGGCTTCGACTGCTAAATCGCACCCTTGCGCGGTCGTTCTCGAGACACAGCACCCAGCAGTTGGCGACGTCGGATTCTTCTCGTCCGATGAGTCTCATTACGTTGGTGACCATCCTGCGACTAGCGATGAGACTCGTCACATCCGACTGGACCTCCGTACCCCGGCATTGCTACTTCTTAGATGTCGTTCGTTGCGTGTTCTTTCAAATACTCCCGCAAATACGGGAGCGCGAAGTCAACCTTGCCATGTCCGACTGGTCTGATTAGCTCCTGGGCAATAAGGCGCAGCCGATATTGGCTTGCGTAATTGCCGTCGACTCCCATTCGCTCCTTGATATCAGCCATACGACTAGGACCGTCGTCCTTGGCCATCTGCACTAAGAACGTTCGTGCAATCTCGGTTGTACCAACCAACGAAGGTTCGTGCACCAAGGCACCCATTCGACGGTGAGCAGCGTCCACGCCACGAAGAGCATCTTCCATCGAAATTGCTTTCTCGTTTGGATGCTCGCGCCAAACATAGGACCCGACCAGTTGGATCAGAAAAGGATAACCGGCAGTACCCAACGCCATGACTTGCAGAACATCCTCCTCAACAGAGCGGGCCGCCTCCTCAATAGGCTCGAGCAACGCCCTTCGAACGTCGGTCATGTCGACTGCGCCGAGTGGATGGCGGTCGGCACGTCGCAAGAACGTGAGCACCTTGTCTTGCAAGAGGTCACTCACGGCTCCCGGCAAACCGGCCGCAACGAATGCGACTTCGCGCTTTTCTCGAAACGCGTGTTGAATCGTGGTCGTCAGCTCTCGAAGTTCCTCGCGCGCTTCGTTGCCGACCTCATCGACAGAGATAAGGACACCTGAGTCGTTTTCGGATAAGAGGTCTTCAAGAAGGAAAAGCTGGTTCCGCAACCCGGGAACGATGCGATGGATGTCCTCGCTCGTCCAATTCACCCCCGCTTTTCCAAAGGTCACGCCACTCAGGTGGCGGCGCACCGCCTTCGTATCGTATTGAGCGAGCATCCCCGGAAGGTGTTCGCCCGTCAGCCGGTTGATTAACCCCGGGATGGCGGTCTCTTGAATAACGAGCCAACTTCTCTGTTTTGCTTCCTCTTCGACGGCATTGAGCAGAACGGTTTTCCCAGAACCTCTTGGTCCCGTAAAAAGCGTGGCCCGCGACATTGCTCCTGGACCCGCGTCGATACCGTCGACAAAGGTCTCGATGAGGTCCTGGCGGCCAACGAGTAAAGGTGGGTCTACTCCGAACGAGGGTTTGAAGGGATCGCGCATACCATCATTGTAGCGTGCCGTTATTAGATTTTGTTAGTTTTGTTAGTTTTATTAGTTATCATTAGATTTTGTTAGATTTCAAAGCCCATCAGTACCAACGTGGGCCGACGGTGATTTGTCGAGAGCAATCAAAGAGATGAAAAAACTGAGTCAACTAATTCTGGAGCAGGTCCCCAATCGTAAGTGGCCTCCATTCGAGCCAACTCAGGACCCATGGGACTTTTCCGCTGGCCAATTGCTCTTCGACTGAAGAACAGCTTGCCAGCAGACGCTCCACATCCTCCGAGCGGTAAAGCCCCATTGCGGCAGCCATCTCGAGCTCGTCTTGATCCCGACGCTGCCAACTCGAAAGGTCCCGCGACACAATGAGGTCAAGGGTTTCGTCCATGGTGTCGAAACCGTGCGGCTGGCGGCGCAGAGGTTCTTGGAAGTTCACGTACCAGGAGGCGACACCCTCATTAGGTAGTACGGCGGCGAATACTTCAAACGGTTCGCCTCGAGGAGCAATGCGCAGAATTCCAGGCGCTGCGAGCTCTTTCTTAGCGAGTTCCCACTCACCGGAAAGCCACATATTGAAGCACCTCTCCCCGTGCTCAACATCGACGGGATAGTCAATGAGAGTGCCGGGAGCAAGGTATGAGACGAACTGATCTTCGGAGTCTTCAATCACCGTGACCGGACGGACCGTCCAAACCTTTTCATCCAGAATCTCACGAATTTCAACTCGCTCACCTGGCAGAAAGCGACGCACGTTCAGGTTCACGCCGAAAGGCTACTGACCTTCCAACTCGAGAGATCAAAATTCACAAACAAAAGAGGGACCCCGCTTCGGGGTCCCTCTTTTAGTGGTGGCGGGGGCAAGATTTGAACTTGCGACCTTCGGGTTATGAGCCCGACTCGGGAACGAAAGGTTACCCCAGCGCAGACGAATATATCTGTCCACCTAGCGCTGATATTCCCAGGAAATACTGGAAAAGATGATCGTTAACGCGTTCGAACAAGAAGATGGCCAAGGGGCCAATGGGGCCGCCTTCATTGACCGAAGCGTGCAAATCATGTGCAAACGCCAAATCCTGCAATGATTGCACGAGTCCAACCGATGAAGTGTCTCAGAGATGATGAAACGGTGCTGGTCACCGAAGCGGCCCGACTACTCGCACTTACCTAACGACCAAGACCACGGTCGTTGTCCCTAGCCCTCAAAAACTTCTCGAAGACCTGCAGGACTTTCAAATCTTTTACGCGACCGGCGGCCCGTTTCGACCGCGCGATATCCTCGACTGATGCAACGTGCGTTTCGGTTTTTCCCACAACTACAGTGAGCGACCTCTCCTCTAGACCCCGAAAATCTTGAATTCCTGCGGCCTTGAAGAGGACATCAAACTCACCGAATTCGCAAGTCAAATTCAACATCTGCATCCTTCCCAGAAACTGGGGAGACCGATCAAAAGCAAGGCCCTCCTCCAGATCATTGACTCGAATTTTCGCGTCGAGATGGTTAAGGGCATTGGCGAGTCGGTCCAAATTAAAATAATCGGGAGACGCATAGAAATCAATATCCATGGTGGGAGGAATTGGCACTGCCTGCGCAATAGCCGCAAATGCCCCGATCACCACGTAGTCAACTTCGAATCTATTGAAAGCTTCAATTATCACTTCGGCTTCTAGCTCGTGGTTCACTGGCTTCCTCGATTACTCGCGCATTACTGAATCCGGCAACATTCGCTCTGTGGCGATCTTCGACTCGCTGCCGTTCAATGTCACTCCGCCTTGAGTGTCTCTCAATTAACAACTGGTCGTGGTCATCAAGACTTTCGAGATGAATTCTTGGTTCTAATCCCACCGAGGCGAGAATTTGTTGCACCGATTCAAATCCAGGATCAATTCGCCCCAATTCGATTCGAGCAATCGTTGATTGAGCGACGCCTGCTCGCGCTGCCATTTCGCGCTGAGTGAGGTTCAATTGCACACGTGCCAATGCCAGCAGGCTCCCCGCGACTGTCGGAGAAATTGCGGTAGTTCGCATGGTCGTATGATAGCATATCCGCTATCAGAATCCGAGAGTCAGTAAGAAACATCCTGGGCGCTCAGTGAATCGATCTGAGTTTCCCGTAGTCACGCATCTTTGAAGACGCGCTTCGAACCGATCAGCACCCGGTAATTAGGGCGCCTTAGAAACTCGTCCAGCGCCCACACGGTCGGTCGGCCTACTTCACGACAGAGATGGAGAACCTCGTCCTCGGCCATCAATAGACCGATGTGGGCGCCAAACGGATTCCGGTCCTTATTAATGAAGACAAGATCCAACGGCTGCGGTAAATCAACGACGAAGGTCCCGACTGTGTCTTCCCAAAGTTCCGGCGAACGAAGCGAGGGACAACTGCGTCCAAACAAGGCGAGAACGCCGTAAGCAAAACGTTGACAGTTGGAGCCTTCCAACCAAGACAGTGGGGTGCCAGTCCCCGGAACCGCGGAGGCCAGATATGGGATTGAGCAAAGTCTGACTGGCCAACCTTCAGGCGGTGTCGGCCACGAGTCTGGAATCACGATCCCATTCTGACCGGATTCTTGAAGATTCCCCGACCGCCTCACTTGAAGCAGAAGGGCCGACCCTTGCGGACCGGCCCTGACCTGCATACCATTCGTGGCGGGGGCAAGATTTGAACTTGCGACCTTCGGGTTATGAGCCCGACGAGCTACCAGACTGCTCCACCCCGCGATGCAGAGTCCATCATATCGCCGATATAACCAGCCAAAATGTTCGCCATCGCGGCGACAGCCAAACACTTCCACTCATGAATCACGTGTAGCTACTTTGTTTACGAATGCAATCTCTCTTCGAGAAACGATGTTGTCGTTTATCCGACGTTGCGGAGGGTTCTTTCGACGCCGAGTTGGCGGCATTTCCGTTGACCGCCCTGACAACGAAGTAATACGTCGCTCCACGCGCGAGACCGGCCACCGCCACTGGACGTCACCGCACTGATTTACTATCGACTTCTCAGTTTTGGATTTCGGCCATAGAGGGCCGAGTCACTGCGCTACTTCTTGGCGAGCGCGGCCTGGGCCAACTGCAACTGCGCGTTCATGGCGTTGACCTCACTCTGATACGCGCCGAGATTGCCATTGGTCAGATCCTTTTGGCCCTGCGTGTAGTCCGCTGCCGCTTTGGTGAGATAGACCGCGGCGGCTTGACCGGCCTTCGTGGAGCCGCCGCTTCCAGTCTTTCCAGGCGAAGTGCTGCCGGACGGGAAATTGGAACCGAAGACAGCGGAGAGAGCTTGTTGAAGTGTCGGCTCGATCGCCACGTCCTGGTTGAAGACCGCGATCACGTACTTCAACTGCGGGAGCGGGTTCGACGTACTCGTCAGGTAGAGCGGGCGGATATAGAGCACACTCTGGTCCAATGGCACCATGAGGTTGTTGCCCAGCAGGACGCTCGAACCGTTGGTATTCAGCAAAGTGATGGCTTTGGACGTGGCGGCGTTCTGTTGGATCTCTGAATCGGCCTGCACTGGTCCGGTCACCGATTGGCCGCGGGGCGTGATGTACACGTGGAGTTGCCCGTAGTCCGAGGGATCGTTCGTGGCGATCATGAAGGCCGTGAGGCCCTGGACGGTGGACGAGTTACCGGCGGGCACGAAGGCGATGTTCTCCAAGAGCTGTTGGTGGTTCGCCGCGGGCAACGAACCGACTTGGTAGTTTGGGCTCATCGGCGCGAGTGCCGTCGACACGACGTTGCCCGCATTGTTCGTCACGGTCGTGAGGGCGAGCGACTGCTCCGGCGAGCCCGAGCCCGTCGTGGGTGAGATCTCCCAGCGGTCCGACGCCGCGAAGAAGGCGCTCGCCGTCGAGATGTGGTACTTGCCTAGGGTGGCCGCCTGCACCGAGAACAAGTTTGTGGGGTAGCGCAAGTGCGTGCGGACCGCCTCGGGCATCTGGCTCATCGGGTGGAACATCGTGGGGAACGCCGCGCGGTAGGCCTTCAAGATCGGGTCGTTCGGGTCATTGGCGTAAAACGTCATCGCGCCGGTGTAGGCGTTGACGACGACCTTGACGGCATTGCGAACGTAGTTGAAGCTGCCGGGCAGTCCGCCCTGGTTGACATTGAGGTTCGACGCGTTCTCTGAGTAGGGGTACTGATCGGTCGTGGTGTAGCCGTCGAGGACGTACTGCACTTCCCCGTTGGCGATGACCGCGTAAGGGCTGGAGTCGAAGGAGAGGAACGGCGCAGCCTTCTGGGCCATTTGCTGGACGTCGCGTACGAAAAGGACGCGGCTCTTGGAGTTGATCTGATTCGAGATCAGGAAGTTGAAGTCGCCGAGGCGTAGCGCCAACGCCATACGGCTGAAGATGCTGCCGACCACGACGCCACCGGTGCTGGCGTAGTGGTTCTCCACCGGTTGACCGGCGTTCTCACCCGAGTTCACCTGGTAGTCAAGTTCGGGTTGCTTCGAATCGGCGACGACCCAACCGGGGTCTTTGATGCCGAAGTAGATGTCGGGCTGCGTGAGTACCGGCATGCCGTTCGTGGACTGCGGCGGGACGTTGGAGACGACGAAGTTGGGGTTGCCCGTGGTGTAGTCGACGGCGTTCGCGGCGAGGACCGCGGCACCAATTCCGTGCGTGTACTGCAGGTGCTGGTTGACCCATGACTGCGACGGCAGGTTCGCCGTGTTGAGTTGACGCGCGCCGATCAAGACCGGCGTGAGCTTGCCGTTGATGAAATAGCGGTCCACGCCGAGCGTCGAGAACGTGTAGTACGCGTGAATCGATTGGCGACGAGTCACGGTCGCGAGCGCGATGTTCGACGCCGGGTCCCAGAGGCGGATGTTGTCGAGCGTTGCCGTATCGGCGGTGATCGTGGACTTCGAGATAGTGGGCGAGCCCGCGAAGTTGGAGTACTGCACTTTGTCGAGTCCGAAGGCGGCGCGCGTCGCTTCGATGTTGCGCTGGATATACGGCGCTTCGAGCGAGTCCTGGTTGGGGCTGACCTTGAGGGCTTGGAGGATCGTCGGGTACAGCACGCCGATCACGATCGCCACGAAGAGCCACAGTCCAACGGCGACGGCCGGCAATGACCACCCGCGCATGCGAACGTTCGCGAGCAGAATCAGCGCCGCCGCCAACGAGAGGAAGAAGAGAATCGTCAGAGCGGGCATGCGCGCGTGCACGTCGGTGTAACTGGCGCCCTGCACGAAACCTTTGTTCGAATTGACTAACTCCCACTTGGCGATGACGTAGCCGACCGCTTTCATGAGCGCGATGCCGGCACCGATGACCGAGAGGTGCGCCTTCACTCGCGGCGAGACCCTCGGCGTCACCTTCGTCGCGCGTATCCCGCCGTTCAGGTAGTGAAATCCGGTCGTGACGATCAAAGCGACGATGAGTGACACCAAGAGCCAGGTCACGACGAAGGACACGAAGGGCAACGTGAAGACGTAGAAACTCAGGTCTTTACGGAAGAGCGCGTCCTTGACGTGGAAGGGCTGACTGTTGGCGAAGAGCAAGTACTTGTTCCACTGGCCGGTGGCGTTCAGTCCGGCGATCAGACCCATGACCAGTGCGATCGCGGCGTAAATGCGCTTGGCGTACGGTCGAACGACGTTTTGGAACCGGCGCACGATCTCGTCTTCGGGGTCAAAGGAGAGGTCGCGCGCCCCGAAACGGTCCGTAAGGAGCAGATTGCCCCACATTATGAAGAAGAAAATGGCGCCGAAGGTCAGGCCGAGCCCGACCTTCACCATCAGGAGCGTCGAGAAGACCTTGCCGAGACCGACCGAGGAGAACCACATTTGGTCGGTCCAGAGGACTGCGAGATTGCGCAGCGATAAGAACCCGATGAGGATGACGACGAAGGCGAGGCCGAACCAGAATCTTCGAGAGAACCGACCAAGTCGTCTCGCCCGTGGCGGGATATCAGTCGGACTACGCACGCAACGAGCCTACGTCGTTTTTCAAACAGGAATAACGGCGCAGGCGCAGCCGGCGTGCAGCGGCGGGAAGGCCGAGCCGCTCGGGAAGTTCTGACCCGCGGGTCGCTCACCCGACGCCGCGTCCATGGCGCAGGCGTCGCACGGCGCGTCATTTGGTGCCACGAAGAAACGGACGTGGCGGCCCAGTGAGGCTGCGATCACGCCAATCTCGAAGGCCCGTCGCGCGGCGTCAGTGCACAGTCGTTCGACGCGCGCGCCGCGCCACTCCTTGTAGGCGGCGTTCGCTCGGTCGGGGCCGTCGCCACTGCCGTCGGTGAGGATTCTCTTTCGCAGCGCCAACACGATCGTCACGGCCAGGTCGGCGGCGCAGTCCTGCAACGCCGCACCCTCCACCTGGCCGCCACTGACACCGGCCTCGTCCTTGGCGAACTGGACACCGGCGGTCGCAGCGTCCGAGAGGGCGTCGATCGCGGCGTCGGCGTAGCGCGAGCGCTGCTCGTGTTCGTCTTCGAGTTCCGTTGTAATCATGGCTTTCACGTCACGCAGTCGTTCGAGCATGATGTTCTGGTCGTCTTGAAGCGCGCGCTTCACCTTTCGCGTCAGCACCGCGAGAGACTCGGCGAGCGCCGCGTCGCGACGTTCGAACAGTTCACCGGTCGCGGTCACTGCCTTGGGCGCCGCGGGCGCAGCCTTCTTCACCACCGGAGCCGCACCACGCTCCTCGAGCGTCGCCTTTCGAAGTCGCGCGAAGATCTCATTCACGACGTCGGTGCCCGAACCGTCGTCGTCGATCATCGAGACTTCGGTCACGTCGGCGACGGCCACGACTTCTTCTTTCGGCGCCCGGCGCGTGCGTGGTCTCGCCTCGCTCGACGTCTCGGTGACCTCTTGGAGTTGCGGTTCGGCGACCTGGCGAAGCGGCGTGCCCGCGAGAACTTCCTCTTCCGTGGGCTCAGGCACGTTCGGTCGAAGTCGCAGAGCTTCGAGTGCCGCGTTGCGAGCGACATCGTCAGAGTTGTTGATTCCCGAGAGCACACCTTCCACTTGATCTTGTACTGACGTGACGAACGTGGCGAGGACGTCACGCGCGGCGCGCAACTGTTCGATCTGGATCTGCAGCGCCTTGCGTTTGACCGCGAGATCGTTCAGAACCGCCTTGCGGGCGTCGTAGGACTGTTCGACGATCGCGCGACCCTGTTCGCGGGCTCCTTCGACGAGTGCTTCGCCGTTCACCTTGGCCGACTCCACCAGTCGCTCCGCACCCAGACGGGCGTCGTGGTCGATCTGGCCGGCCGTGCTCTCGGCCTCGGCGATCAGTGCCGCGGCGCGCTCCTGGGCCTCGATGAGATGGGCCGAACTGCGCTGTTGGCTCTCGGTGAAGACTTGGGTGTTTCGCTCTTGCGCCTCGGCGGTCACACGTCCAGCCTCTTCGTGGGCCGAGCGCAGGATCGCCGCACTCTGGGCTCCTAAGGCACTGGCCAGCGTGGCTTCGTCGAATGTCGGATTGGCGGCCCGGCGCTGGGCCTCGCTCAGTTGGTCCTGGAGCTCGCGAATTCGAGCCTCGAGGTGGCCCATTTCGCGCGCGATCGACTCCAACTGGATTCGAACCTCGCTCGGGTCGTAGCCACCTTTTCTCAAGGTGGTGAAGTTCATTCGGGCAATCTCAGCCGACGATTGGCGCGTGCTTGAGAGAATTCGCCGATCGTCCATTCCATCCAGACTACGGCGTCGGCTTTGTGAAAAATGGCTTAACGAGGCGGCGTAATCGCTTGCGGGGCGGCTCCGCCGAGTGCTCGAAGGTCGCGTAACGCCTGGGCGAGGGTCGTCACGCCGATGATTTTGAGTCCCGGCTGTGCGGCCGCTTTGGCCGTGGCGACTTCGACCTGGGGAACGAAGAAGTATTTCGCGCCGGCGCGCTGCACCGCAACAGTTTTCTCGGCGACACCGCCGACGTCGCCCACGTTGCCAAAGACGTCAATCGTGCCGGTTGCGGCAATCGGCTGGTTCCCGGAGATGGACCGGCGGCTCATTTTGTCAATCAACGTGAGCGTCATCGCGAGCCCCGCGGACGGTCCCCCGATGTTCGCGGTATTGATACTCACCTGCGCCGGCAACCGGTACGAGGTGCCGTTTTCAATCGCAACCCCGAGATACGACGTTCCGGCGCCGCTCACTCCCGCACAGCCCGCGGATCCAATGCCCTTCGGGGGCTTCGCGCTCTTCAGGGTCACGGTCGAAGCGTTCCGGTACGAGATCGCGCCCTTCGCTGAAATCCGCGCGCGCTTGGTGGACAGATGGACCGTGACGCCGGCCGGCATCGAGTGCATCGCGACGATGAGAGAACAGGCCGAAGCAATAACTTTGCCATTCACGCCGACGATCTCGTCGGCGACCTGAATGCCGGCGGAGCGCGCAGGTGACGGCGCGACCACCGAGTTCACGATCGCGCCGGTCGGCGTCGCGGGCGTCTTCCAACCGAGCGCGTCAAACGCGGCGACTTGGGCGGCCTGCTTCGAGTCACTCATCTCCAAATAACCCTGGGCTTGGAGTTCGTCGGTCGGCACGCCCGGGTCGAAGAGTTCGTTCGAGGAGACGAATTGAACATGATGCTCGAAGTGCATGATCAACCACTGCCACCTATTCAACGACGAGAGAAAGACGTCGGTGAACATGATCTTGCCGTGGTGCGTTTCGCTGGCCACTCCCTTGATCTTCACGAGTGGCGCCACCGGCGTCGCGTCGCCCGGGGTTATGGCGTACTCGTTGATGGGCCACCTGTCCAGTGTGAAAATCGCCGCGAGGATCAGTACGAGAACAATCAAAAGCGCGGTTGATCTGCGACGCCGCTTGTGAGGTGGTGAGATGGGTTCATGCAAAGTGATGATTCAACGCTAGCGGAGAGCATTGACGAATCACTGTTGCGGGCCGGCTTCGCAATCGGTGACGACTATTCCAACGTCCTGTCCACCAACCTGCAAGGCCCGATCCCTCGACATCGGATCCTGGCGCTTCGTGGAATGGCTCGCCAGAACCTCGTCACCTCCGACGACTGGTTGCGCGCCCTGAGCGACGTGGACGTCGACGTTCGACGTGAGGCGTTGAATCAGATAGCTCACGCGGAAGTGGACGACGAGCACGTCTTCGAAGCGCTCATGCACTGTCTCGACGATGACGACGCGCTCGTCGTTGACGGTGCCGTCTTCGCGCTCGGTGAGCATCTCATCATGGAGTCGGTCGAAAAGCTCTGCGTCATTGCGACGAAACACGAGGACGCTCGGTGTCGCGAATCCGCGATCGCAGCCCTCGGCGCACTCGGTGACGACCGAGCACGTCCGGCGATCCTTGGCGCGCTCGATGACAAACCACCGGTGCGACGACGCGCTATCGTCGCGCTGTCGAACTTCGAGGGACCCGACATCGACGAAGCACTCGCGCGCGCGAGCGAAGACCGCGACTGGCAGGTTCGAGCGGCCGTCAACCAACTCGGTCGTGACGACGATTAACGATCGGCGTTGCGATAGAGCGAGTGCAGGGTGGACATCTCTTCGAGACAGAGTCGAAGTCCACGAATGACGACCGTGCTCGGCTCCTCGGCGACCGAGACCGCGACGCCGGTGTGCGTGGCGATGAGTTCGGCGAAATCACTCAACTGCGCGTGAGCCCCCGCCAATATCAGTCCTCGAGCACTGACGTCTTGGGAGAGGTCCGGCGGCGCGTCCCCGAGACACTCTTGAATCATGCGCACCGTGACCGTGACGACCTCTAAGACGGCGGCGTTCACGAGATCGGCGTCGACGTCAATCTCGACCAGGTCGCCTCGGTCGACTGTTCGTGCCAGCACGACTTCTGAATGGCCCCTGGTTCGTCCGAGCGCGGAAGCGAGAGCGAACTTCAAGCTCTCAATCACCGCCGGCGCGACGACGACGCCGAGTTGAATCCGAAGCGACGTCGCAATCGCGGCGTCGAGGTCATTGCCGCCCAGGCGTCGAGCACTGCCCGTGACGATGCCGCCGAGTGAGATGATCGCGGCCTCGCTCGCGCCGGCACCGAGCACCGTCACGGCCGAACCGATCGGATCTTGAACCGGTAGTCCCATTCCGATCGCCGCCGCGATGGGCGCTTCGATCAGCGTCGCCTCGCGCGCGCCCGCCTGGATAGCCGCCTGACGCAGGGCCCGTCGCTCGATTGACGTCGCCAGCGAGGGCACGCTCATGACCACGCGGGCCCGACTCATCTTCGAGACACCGGCTCGCTCAAACAGGCCGGCGATGAGGCGCGAGGTCACGTCAAAGTCGACAGTGGCCCCTTGGGCGAGCGGCCGAAAGACGACCACGTGGCGCGGGGTGCGCGCGACCATGTCGAGCGCACCGTGGCCCAACTCGATGACGCGCCCGGAGTTGGTATCGATCGCGACCATTGTCGGTTCGTCAAATACGATGCCCCGGTCAGTGGTTGCGAGACGCGTGTTCGAAGTGCCGATGTCGAGCGCGACGTCTAATGCCATGGTTAACGATGTTAGGGCGACCCACTACGCCTACTGGTGGTAACTAGCCTGCAATGAGTGGAGAGTCGGGGACGAGCGGAGTGGTGGCGTCGTCGACGCACGCGTGCAACGCCGCCCCCGAGTGGCGAGCGCGAATGGGTGCACCCGAGTGAATTGCCCAGTTTCGAGAAGCTCCGGACCCACCAAATCTGGCCGATTAAGTCGCCCGCGGCTCGCGCCGTGGCCGCCCTCATGGCGGTCGCGCTGGTCGTCGGATCGGCCGGTCTATACCTCACGCAATCAAGCAATCCCCCCGCAACGCCCCACCTGGCCCAAACGCTCAACCAACTTCCGTCGAACTCTCGAAGACCCGCGGCCGAGACGGTCGACCTCTCGATCTCGACGCCGGGCCACGTCGACGTCGCCGCCGCCATGGTGCTGCCCCACAATCTCGCCGTCACCACCACGCAAATACCGTCCGACGCGCTCATCACCGGCTCGACCCCGGGTGACGTCGACTTTCCGGTGCACTGGGTCGGGCGTGACCAAGTGATGGGCTTTTCGATCGTGCGCCTGGGTCGCCACATTCGCGCATTGAGTTTCGCGCCGTTGCCCGCGAGCAAATGGGTCGTCGCGGTGTCGCCCATCTTGAAGAGTTCGACGAAGCCGCCGCAGTACGCGTGGGCGAACACGATTCTCGGAGATCCCACGAGCGACGCGACCGGCGTCATCAGTTATCTCTCGACGAAATCCGACGCCAATCTCAATAGCTTCGTCGACGCCATTGCCGTCAATCAGAGCGGCCAGGTCGTCGCGGTTCTCTCCACGAACCACCTCTGGTACTCGGCCCAGTTCGTCGCGCGCATCGCCTACATCGTCGCGACCGGTCGTGGTTGCCACGCGAGCCTCGGCATCGTCGGATTGACCGCGCAAGGCGGCGGCGTGACGGTTTCTCGGGTCATTCCCAAGAGCCCAGCGCAGTGGCAGCTGAAAAAGGGCGACGTCATCACGGCGTTGAACGGCAAGTCGACTGACACCTTCGACGCCCTGGACACCGCGCTGTACCTGACACCGGCCTTCACCGTGGCCCACGTCACGTTCGTTCGCAACACCACCGTTCACCACGCCGACATGACGCTCGCCTGCGCGCTCTAAATTATCACCATGAGTGACAATCCCTTCGGCGGCATGTTCGGCGACATCTTCTCCATGCTCGGCCAGCAAGGTCCGGACGCCTGGTTCACGACCGCGACGCAACTGGCCTTGAACATTGCTCGAGGCGACGACAGCGACCCCAATCCTCAGCCGATCGAGCGCCAACGAATCGAGGAGCTCGCGCCGCTCGTCGCGCGACACGTGGACTCGTTGCTCGGCGTCTCGATCGACGCGTCGGTGGTCGCGGTCAATCGCTCCGCTCTCACGATTGCGGCCCTCACGCAGTGGCGTCCGCTCATGGAGCCGATGGTCTCGAGCGGCGCCGCCATCGGCGAAAGTCTCGACCTCGGTGAGAACCAGATGATGGCCCAGATGGCGGCGACCCTCGGTCCCCTGTTCTCGGGATTCCAGATGGGCTCGGTCGCCGGTCACTTCTCAGAGCGCGCGTGGTCACTCGCCGCGCTGCCCCTGCCGCGCATTGACGCCGAACGCCAGATCGTCGTGAACAACCTCGCGAGCTTCGCCGAAGCCTGGTCGCTCGAGCGCGACGAGGTCTACGTCTTCGCTCTCGCGCTGGAGTTCCTCGCGTCATTGGTTCTGACGCAGCCCGGAACCGGCGACGCCTTGCGCGCGCTCTTGATTGACACGGTGCACGAGTCCACGAAGGCCCAGGGCGACCTGCTCTCGCGCCTGCAAACGATGATCAATCCTGACGACATCGCGGGATTCATGGAGAATCCCGAATCGTTGCTCGACGGCATCGAGATGCCCGAAGAGAGTGACGCCACGCGCGCGATCAATGCGGCGGCGAGTGTGCTCCTGGCCTTTTTCGAATCGGCCGCCCACCAAATCACCGAGGCGATTCTCGGGCCGCGCCCCGCACTCGTCGAGGCCTATCGACGACACCGTCGCAGTGACGCGCGTGGTGAGGACGCTGCCGCGGCGCTCTTTGGAATCTCCACGCAAGGTGAACATCACGATCAGGCGGCGGCGTTCGTCGACACGCTTTCGAAGGAACACTCACTGCGCGTCTTCGACGCGCTACTGCGTGTTGACGGTCTGCCGAAGGCGGTCGAACTTGCGGACCCCAACGCGTGGTACCAGCGAGTGACGAACTCGCCGCTCGCTTAGTTCTCTTCTTCGTACCCGAGGTTCCACTCGACCAGCAGGTTCTCTCGTTCGGCGTCGCGGTTCACCCGCTCACGGTTGCGACGGAACTGCGGATCATGGGGTGGCAAGAAACGCAACCGCGCGTCCACGCGGTCGACGAACGCCTGGATCTGCTCTTCGTCGCCGAAGACCATGCGGCACTCCCAGTGAGGCGCGACGGGTCCGAGGTAGATGACCTGGACGTGACCGACCGGGTCGACGACTTCAGTGATCTCCGGGGTTGGGACCTGGCTCACGATGCTCCTTCTAGGCGTTGCGAATGTTGCGACAGTCCAGTCTAATTGAGTGAATCTGGGGAGTTCTTCGAGCCGTTGTCTTTGAAAGGGCTTACAACGGTCTGTGAGGGGTATGGTAACCATCGGCTTGTGAACAATTGGGCCTTTCGTTATCGTTTCGTCACACAAAGTGTCGCTACTGTGAGATGGAGAGAGCACCGAGGGGGTGAGCATGAGTACCGAATGGATGGCAGACGGTAAGTGCCGCGAATACCCAGCGGGAACATTCTTCCCGCGAGATGGAGTCGGGGTGATCATTGCGCAACGAATCTGTGCCACCTGTCCCGTGGCGAGTCAGTGCCTCGAGTACGCACTCGAGAGTCACGTGGACCACGGCGTCTGGGGCGGCTGCTCAGAGCGCGAACGTCGTCGCATCCTTCGCGAGCGTCGTCGTCGGCGCGTCTTCAACTCTGACGCTTCGTAGTACACCACTCGCGTGTTCGAGTGTGTCATCAATATCTCCGAGGGCCGCAATCTCGAACTGCTGAACTCCCTTCGCGCGAGCGCCGGTCCTTCGCTGCGCGACCTGCACGCCGATGAGTTCCACAATCGTTCGGTGCTCACCCTCATTAACGATCCCGAGCCGTTGAGCCGTGATGTGCACTCTCTCATCACCGCGTCATTTGGCGCGACGGACCTTCGCTTCCACGAAGGCGTCCACCCGAGGTTCGGCGTCGTTGACGTCGTGCCCTTCGTGTCGTTGGAGCCGGCGGAGCGAGCTCGAGCGGTGGAACTACGCGACCGTACAGCCCAATGGATCAGCGAAACCTTCGCGGTCCCGGCATTCCTCTACGGACCGGTCGACGGCGGCACCCGAACGCTTCCCGAGGTGCGCCGGCGCGCCTTCGACGGTCTTTCGCCGGACTTCGGACCGAGCTCGCCATCACCGAAGCTCGGCGCAGTCGCGGTCGGCGCTCGTCCGATTCTCGTCGCGTGGAATATCTGGCTGTCCGGTGTCTCGAGGGACGACACCCGTGCGCTCGCCAAGGCCGTTCGACGAGGTGAAGTTCGCTCACTGGCCTTTCGCGCGGGCGAGTTCACGCAGGTCAGCTGCAATCTGATCGACCCGTTGGTCGTCGTTCCGTCGCTCGTGTACGACGAAGTGGCGTCACTACTGCCCGAAGGGGGCGAGATCGTCCGCGCCGAGCTCGTGGGACTGGTTCCTCGAGCCGTGCTCGACGCCGAAGAACCGAGCCGCTGGGTTCAACTCGGACTGGGTGAGAATCAGACGATCGAAAGTCGTCTGTAGATCAACTGGCCTGCGCGCGACGTTCGATGGCGCGCGCGCGACGCAGCCGACGCCGTTCTCGTTCGCTCATGCCGCCCCAGATGCCGAACTTCTCACCGTTGTCGAGGGCGTACTCCAGGCAGTCCTCGCGAGCCACACAGCCGCGGCAGACCTCTTTGGCTTCGCGGGTTGACGCGCCGCGCTCGGGGAAGAAGAGATCAGGGTCAACTCCCATGCAGTTCGCCCGCGCTTGCCATCCACGATCTTCCATGCCGCTCATCAATTCCACGATTTCCACGGTGAATTCCTTCCCCCAGTGATTACCACCACTGATGTAATTACAACCATGTCATTGTGACGGTAAACGTGACAAAAAGCAAATGGAAATATTCCATTACCTGATCAGGACCTAGTAGTCGTTCAACCGGCGCGGCGGTGCTTCATAAAGTCATCGAGTGCGTACGAACCAAGGTCGTCCACGTCGGTATAGAAGAGTCGTCCACCATTGACCTTGGCGATCTGTTCCACGAACGGAAACTGGCTGCGTTCTATGTCCAAGGCGAAGGTATTGATCGTGATATCGGCCTTCGTGCAGCGCAGGACCTCGGCCATCGTCTTTTCCAGGGTTTCGCGCACCGGGGGCCAGGCGAAGAACGGCTCGCCGTTGGCCAGCAGATGCGCGGTCGGCTCACCGTCGGTCACGACCACGATCTGGCGCTCGCCGCGTTCGTTTCGCATGAGGTGACGACTGAGAGCGAGGGCGTGTTGAAGGTTGGTGCCGTAGGCGTAGTCGATGGTGAGGGCGGGAACGTCCTCGATCTTGAGTTCCTGGGCCATCTCACCAAAGCCGACCACGGCGACGAAGTCGCGAGGGAACTTCGAGCGAATCAGTGACGTGAGCGCGAGGACCATCTTCTTCGCGGGCACGAGATTGCTTCGCATCGCCATCGAGAGCGAGAGGTCGATCGCGAAGACCGTGGCCGAGCGCCGCGTCGACTCGAACTCTTCGACCTCGAAGTCATCGGCGTGCAGCTTGACCGGAGTCCCGGGCCCCTGGCGAAGAACCGCATTGCGCAGCGTCTTCGGTAGGTTCAGCGCGAACGGCTCACCGGGCTGCCACGGCTTGGAGGTCTCCTCGCGGTCTCCCCCGCGCGAAATGCTCGACACCCGGTGCATGCCGAGTGTCGGCGAATCGCGCAACTGGGCGAAGAGGTCGCGAAGGGCCTGTTGGCCGATCTGGCGGACCCCTTTGGGCGTGAGGTGGAGTTGGCGGCCCTGACGGTCCACGAAGCCCTGGTCCTTCAGTCCCTGCAGTGCCTTTTGCAGACGCACGACGTGGCGCGCCGCGTCGTCACCGAGGTTGCGGCGAACGGCCTCGACGTCGACTTCGGGCAGGCCCTGGGCCGCGTTGGCGTGGCCGAGGAACTCCTCCAGGCCTTTCAATTGACCCAGTTGCTCGGCCACCGACGCCGCGTCAGCGAACGGCGAACCGTCGTCGCCGCGCATTCGGTGGGCGCGGTTCCAGTCGATGTCGGGTGTCGCCATGCGCAGGTTCGACACCAAACGATTGAGCGAGAAGTTCAACTCCATGTTTTCCATCATCCCGGCGAACATCGAGCGCAGTTCACTCTGTTGATCCGATGACAACGAGTTGAACATCGCCTCGGCGGCCGCGGCGCGTTCGGCCATCATGCGCACGACGTCCTCGAGATTCTCGGCACCGGGAAAGAAGTCTCCGAACTTCTCCTTGAAGTTCTCAAATGTCGGATCGAGGTCTTCGCCGCGTCGATCCTGTTCGATCATCGTGGAGAGCGCGTCCATCATGTCGCGCATGCGCGCCAGTTCTTCCGGGTCGGGTCGACCCATCATCTCTTTGCTCTTCTCAAAATACGTGTTGAGCACGTCTCGTTCCAACTCGGCCATGAGCTGCTCGAACTGCTCGCGCGCTTCACTGGAAACGAACTCGTAGTTCTGATAGTCACCGAGACGCTCGCCAATGCGGTCGCTCATCAGGTCGCGTTGCATCTTCTTTTGATCGACGAGGTCGCGCGTGACCTCCTTACGACGTTCGTCGTCCGATGACTCGGCCTCGGCGAGCAGTCCGTCGAGTTCGGTGTCCTCGGTTGCTTCAATGTCGTTCAACCAGTCGCGATAGCGCAGCATCTCGCCGTCGGGGTCCGCCTGTCGCTCGAGTTCGCGGCGCTTGGCGCGCGTCTGCTCGAGTAGGTCGCGTAGTCCCTCGATGCGTTCGCCGTCGGCCGTCGTGTAACCCTCTCGAAGCAGACGGTCCATCGCCTCTTCGAGGTCGCCGTTCTCCATGAAGTCGTCGGCCAACATCCGCAGCATCTCTTCGACGTCGAGATCGTTGAAGTCGTCGTCATCGCCGAAGCGGCGGTAGCCGTAGCGAACGGCCACTAACGGTTCCTCGAGCGATAGAGCGCCCTCGCGCCCGAGGCGTCCTTCGCCAGTCGTTTGGTGAGATAGAGACCCTCGAGGATGAACTCGATCGCCGAGGCGAGTTCGCCGTCGCTCGCCGTCGCTCCGGCGATACGTCGCGCCGGCGCGTCGAGTGACGGCATCGCGACCAGCACCGCGAGGTAATCGCGGTCGGGTAGATCGTCACCGGTGTGCACCAACGCCTCGGTGTTGAAGGCCTCGACGATGGCGGGGCTCTCTTCGAGCAACACGTGCTCGGCGAAGCACTGGCGAACGGCCAACGAGACCAGCGCGGCGATGACCTGGTCCGAGTCGCTGTCATCCATCGTGTCGAACTCGATCTTGCCCTGTGTCGATTGCACCATGGCGCTCAAGTCACTCACGCGCGGCACGACGGCACTGTCTTTGGTGCGCAGCGTTCGCCGTAGTGCATTGGCCACGACGATCTCGTAGTTCGCGATCGACAGACGCACTGACACTCCCGAGCTCTGGCTGATCACGTGGCTCTTGCGCGCGACGTGACTGACGCGCGCGACGATGTCGTCGATGAACCAGGGAACGGTGATCGGTACCGGCGCGATCGGCAGTTTGGCCTCCTGGTGCATGATGGCGATCTCGGTCGTCAACTCGTACGGGTAGTGCGTTCGGATCTGTGAGCCGAAGCGGTCCTTCAACGGCGTGATGAGCCGTCCTCGATTGGTGTAGTCCTCGGGGTTGGCGGTGGCCACCACCATGACGTCGAGTTCCAGTCGCACCAGGTGGCCCCGAATCTGCACGTCGCGTTCTTCGAGCACGTTGAGCAGACCGACCTGGATCCGCTCAGCGAGGTCCGGCAACTCGTTCATGGCGAATATGCCGCGATTGGACTTGGGCACGAGTCCGTAGGAGAGGGCCTTGGGATCATCGAGGAACAGCCCGCCGGCGACCTTGATCGGATCGACCTCACCGATGAGGTCGGCCATCGAAGTATCGGGCGAGGCCAACTTCTCCGCGAATCGTTGCGAACGGTGAATCCACGCAACCGGCGTTTCGTCACCCTTCTGAGTGACCAGTTCAATGGCGTAGGCCGAGATCGGAGCGAACGGGTCGTCACGGATCTCTGATCCCTCGACGATCGGCAACCACTCGTCCAGGAGTTGGACGAGTGAGCGAATCATGCGCGTCTTCGCCTGTCCTCGCTCACCCAGCAAGATGATGTCGTGTCCCGCCAACAGGGCCGTCTCGAGTTGGGGCAACACGGTGTCGTCGTATCCGAGGACGTCCGAAGTGAGTGGCAGACCGTCAACCAGGCGCTGCTCTAAATTGGCGCGGATCTCCTCGCGAACCGATTTGGGCTGGTAGTTCGACGCGCGCAGCGTTCCGATCGTCGTCGACAGGTCCGTGGGGACAATGGGGGTACTCATCAACTCAGTTTAAGGGTTGGTGATTCTGGGCTGTGCTCGCCATCGCACCGCGCCACGGCGAATGGCTCAAAGTGCCAGATACATGATGTTCAGACCGACACGTCCCAGGGTCGCGTGATCGAACGCTCCAGGGACCGTGCCGATGGTGACGAAATCCAATTTCCGATACAGCTCGATGGCGGGGAAATTCGTCGAAACCACCGCGTTGAACTGCATCGCGGCGTAGCCCTGGGCCCGCGCCCTCGCGATGACGTGCTCGCACGTCGCTCGCCCGACGCCGGAGCCGCGCGCGTCGGCGCTGACCATGAAGCTCGCCGTCGATACCTGCGAACCGCGGGCCGGTCGATTGGGACCGAACTTGGCGGTGCCGAGGATGTCGCCGTCTCGAAGCGCGACGATGGTCTCGCCCGGAGGACCTTCGATCCACAGGGAACGCGCAACCTCGGACGTGAGATCCTCGGGATAGGCGTAGGTCGCACCTTCGGCAACGGTTGCGCGAAAGATCGCGAAGACACGGTCCCAATCTCGATCTTCAATCGGTCGTATTTCTGGCAATTCAGCCATCGCCAATGCTCACGCAGTCGTCACCACCAGCGATTGAAGCCTTTCGTCTCATTGTGCAGTGATCACCCGGCGCACAATTGACGCCCCCGGTCGGTACGCGAGGTGCACGGCGCGCGGCGCGTCGAGAATCACGACGTCGGCCTTCGCTCCGACGCCGAGGTGCCCCACGTCGTCGCGACGTAGTGCCAGAGCTCCGCCGCGCGTCGCGGACCACAACGCGTCGTCGAATTCCATGCGCATGTCGCGCACGGCGATCGCGAGCACGAACGCCATGCTCGTCACGTAGGACGTGCCCGGATTGCAGTCCGTCGCCAGCGCGATGAGCGCACCGCGATCACTCAGTCGTCTCGCCGACGAGTAGTTCGCGCGCGTCGAGAAGTCCGCCCCCGGGAGCAGCGTCGCGACCGTCGCCGACGCCGCGAGTTGCTCGATGTCGTCGTCACTGAGGAACGAACAGTGATCGACGCTCGCGGCGTTCATCTCGACCGCGAGCGCGACCCCGCCCGTCTCACCCAGCTGATTGCCGTGCACGCGAAGTCCCAAGCCGGCGGACCTTGCGGCGGTCAATATCTCTCGCGACTCATCGACGTCGAAGGCGCCGCGGTCACAAAAGACGTCGGCCCACTTTGATTTCGGCGCACAGGCTGCCAGCATCGGGCCACGGACCAAGTTGACGTAGCCTCCACGGTCCGCCGCGTACTCCCGGGGCACGACGTGGGCGCCGAGGAACGTCACTTCATCACTGAATTGATTCGCGATGTCGATCAACCGTGACTCGCCATCAACGTCCAGTGCGTACCCAGACTTGATCTCTACGGTCGTCACCCCGCCGGCGCGCAGTTCACGTAGTCGCGTCTGTGTCGCGCGGCGCAGTTCGTCACTCGACGCAGCGCGCGTGGCGTTGACGGTGCTCACGATGCCGCCTCCGTCGTAGCTCGTGCCACTCATGCGCGCCTCGAACTCATCGGAGCGCTCGCCGGCGAAGACCAGGTGTGTATGGGAGTCGACGAAACCCGGAATGACCGCGCAGTCGCGTGCGTCGATCATCTCGTCCGCGGCCGGGGCCTGCGCGTTCGGTCCGACCCAGAGAACGACGTCGTGGTCGATCACCATCGCGGCATTGTGGAGCCGTCCCGTCGCGCCGGCACCGAGAGTCGGATCGTTCGTCGTCAGCTCACCGATGTTCTTGATGACCCGGGTCGTCATTACCCCTCGCGCATCGGAATGCGAACGCCTCGCTCTTCGGCCGTCTGCTCGGCGAGCTCGTATCCGGCGTCGACGTGACGGATCACGCCCGTGCCGGGATCGTTGGTCAAGACCTTGGCCAACTTCTGTGCCGAGAGCTCGGTCCCGTCAGCGACGCAGACCTGTCCGGCGTGGATAGAGCGGCCGATCCCGACTCCCCCGCCGTGATGAATCGAGACCCACGTCGCTCCCGAGGCCGTGTTGAGCAGGGCGTTGAGGAGGGGCCAATCGGCGATGGCGTCCGAACCGTCGAGCATCGACTCGGTCTCGCGATACGGCGACGCGACCGAACCACTGTCGAGGTGATCACGGCCGATGACGATGGGCGCTTTCACTTCGCCGGAGGCGACGAGATCGTTGAACGCGAGCCCGGCCTTGTCGCGCTCGCCGTAGCCGAGCCAACAGATTCGCGCCGGCAGCCCCTGGAAGGCCACGCGCTCTTGGGCCTTCGTGATCCAGCGTCGCAGGGCGTCATTCTCGGGGAACAGATCGAGGACCGCCTGATCGGTTCGCGCGATGTCGTGGGGATCACCCGACAACGCCGCCCACCGAAACGGGCCCTTGCCTTCGCAAAAGAGCGGTCGGAGGTACTCCGGCACGAAACCGGGGAAGGAAAAGGCGCGCTCGTAGCCGCCGAGTTGCGCCTCGCCGCGAATCGAGTTGCCGTAGTCGAAGACCTCGGCCCCGCGGTCCTGAAACCCGACCATCGCCTCGACCTGATTCGCCATCGAGTGACGGGCGCGATCGGTGAACTCCTCGGGCTTCTTCTCGGCGTAGTCGTGCCAGTCGGCCACGTCGATCCCCTCGGGCAGGTAACTCAGCGGGTCGTGCGCCGACGTCTGGTCGGTCACGATGTCCACGTCGACGCCGCGACGCAGGAGCTCGGCGAAGATCGTCGCGGCGTTGCCCACGAGTCCGACGCTGAGTGCGGTCTTCGCTCGCTTGGCGCCCTCGACGCGCGCGAGCGCCTCGTCGAGATCGGCGGTCCACTCGTCGAGGTAGCGCTGGTCCACTCGTCGTTGCAACCGTGACGGGTCGACGTCGACGCAGAGGCAGACGCCGTCGTTCATCGTGACGGCGAGGGGTTGCGCGCCGCCCATACCGCCGCAGCCGCCCGTCAGGGTCAGGGTGCCGCGCAGCGTGCCGCCGAAGTGCCGATCAGCGACGGCCGAGAAGGTCTCGTAGGTGCCCTGAAGGATTCCCTGCGTGCCGATGTAGATCCACGATCCGGCGGTCATCTGGCCGTACATCGTGAGACCCAGGGCTTCGAGGCGTCGGAACTCCGGCCACGTGGCCCAATCGCCGACGAGGTTCGAGTTCGCGATCAGTACCCGTGGCGCCCACTCGTGGGTCGAGAAGACTCCGACCGGCTTTCCCGACTGCACCAGCATCGTCTCGTCACCCTTGAGGGTCTGCAACGTGCGCACGAGCGCGTCAAAACTTCGCCAGTCGCGTGCCGCGCGGCCGGTGCCGCCGTAGACGACGAGATCGTCCGGTCGCTCGGCGACCTCGGGGTCGAGGTTGTTCTGGAGCATGCGCAGCGCGCCCTCCTGGGGCCAGCCCAAGGTCGACAACGTCGTGCCCCGGGCCGCTCGAACCGGTCGCGCGTCGTCCATGTCAGTCGCCTCTCACTACTACGACAGTGCCACGTGGTGACGAGCGATGTCCAACAGTTCGCCGCTGCGCACGAGTTCGCCCACCGCCGCGATCTCCGGCGAGAGCCAACGGTCGTGTCCGGGACCGCCGGAAACGGCGTTGACGCGATGGCTCACGGCGGCCGTCGACGGCGACGCGGTGAGAGGTTCTCGAATCGCGAGCGCGCGCGCGGCCGTGAGCAACTCGATGGCGATCACGTCGGCGAAGGCCTCGAGCGACTTGCGGAGTTTTCGCGCGGCGTGCCATCCCATTGACACGTGGTCCTCTTGCATGCCCGAGGACGGAATCGAGTCCACGCTCGCCGGCGTCGCCAGTCGCTTCATCTCCGAGACCAACGCGGCCTGCGCGTACTGCGCGATCATCAGGCCGGAGTCGACCCCGGCCTGTGCGGCGAGGAACGGCGGGAGACCGAAACTTCGCGATACGTCGAGCATTCGATCGGTGCGTCGCTCCGACATCGAGGCCACGTCGGCGATCGCGATCGCGAGGAAGTCCAGCGCGTAGCCGACCGGCGCGCCGTGGAAGTTCCCGTTGGACGCCAGCGTTCCGTCCGCCAGTACCGAAGGATTGTCGATCGCCGCCGCGAGTTCGACGTCGGCCACGTGCGCGGCGAACCCGAAGGTGTCGCGCGCGGCACCGTGTACCTGCGGCGCGCAGCGCAACGAGTAGGCGTCTTGCACCTGCGTCGGGTCATCCAGGTGCGAACTCACGATGACCGAGTCGGCCAACAGGGCCAAGAGGTTGGCCGCGCTGACCAGCTGACCAGCGTGGGGGCGCAGCGCGTGGATCTCGGCGAGGAAGACCTGGTCGGTCCCGCGCAACGCCTGGATCGACATCGCGGCCGCGACGTCGATGAGTTGCATGAGCGCCATGCCGTCGTCGAGCGCGAGGATCAACTGTCCGAGCATCCCGTCGGTGCCGTTGATGAGCGCCAGACCTTCCTTTTCGGCGAGGACGATTGGCGCGAGGTCGTTCGCGCGCAGGGCCTCGGCCGCCGCCAGGCGCTGACCGCCGCGGTCGCGCACGTCGCCCTCACCCATCAACGCGAGCGCCACGTGCGCCAGCGGCGCGAGGTCGCCCGAACAACCGAGCGAACCAAACTCGTGCACGATCGGGGTAATACCCGCGTTGATGAGAGCGGCGTAGGCCGCGGCCGTCGAGGGGCGAACGCCCGAGACGCCGCTACACAGATTGGTGAGTCGCGACACCATCATCGCGCGCACGACTTCGGTTTCGACCTCCGGTCCGACGCCCGCAGCGTGCGAACGGATCAAGGAGCGCTGAAGGTCTCGTCGCTCCTCGGGCGAGATGAAGGTCGTCGCGAGCGAACCGAAACCGGTGGAGAGTCCGTAGACCGGCCTTCCGCTCTCGACGAGCGCGTCGATCGCTGCGCGTTGACGCTCGAGGCGAGCCATGACAGCCGCACTCAACGTGATCGTCTCGAATCCCCGCGCGACCGACACCAACTGCGCGCGCGTCAGCGACCCGACACCGATGTCTACGGCCATTGCAGTCTCCTTCGAACGCCCGCGAGCGTCTCGAGTACCAGCAGCGCGGCGAGACGAACCGTTCGCTGGTCCGCGCTGTCTCGTTCTACGTCGATCTCGGTGATATCGATCGCCACCACGCCGTGCTGGACGGATACGGCTCGTACGAAACGGCGCATCTCGTCGGCGCTCAGTCCACCGGGTGCCGCCGCCGGACAGGCCGGCACGGCCATCCGGTCCGCGGCGTCCATGTCGATATCGACGTAGACGTGACGTCCCCCGGCGCCGGCGATCGCGACGGCTCGACGGGCCGCCTCCTCGACCGGCTCGTGGTGCAAGACGTCGCGTGAAATCACCGTGACGCCCGCGTCGTGGGCGCGTCGAGCGTAGACCGGCGAATTCGAGAAGTCCGCCAGTCCGACCTGGACGACGTGTTGGGCGTCGAGCCCGTCTTCGAGGAGTTGGCGCACCGGTGAACCGTTCGACACGCCGTCACGCATGTCGAGGTGCGCGTCGAGGGTCACGAGACCAAAATTCGAATAGTCGCCGCCACTCAGGGCGCGAAGCGCGAGCCAGGTCGCCGCGTTGTCACCGCCGAGGATGAGACGCAGCGCGATGCTCGGGTCCCACCCCGAGAGCGCCACCGCCACGCGCTGGGCGCCGCCTTCACTGTCCGGAGAGTCCACGTCACCGAAATCCACCAGTCCCACGGACTCCGCGATATCGACCGCCTCGCTGAACGACCAGGTGGAATAGCGCTCGAGCGCGCTGCGAATGGCCGCCGGCGTGCTCGTCGAGGAGCGTTCGGTCACTGACGTGGCGTAGGTCGAGATGCCGAGCAAACCAACGTTGCGCCGGCCCTTGACGGGTCGTTCACTCAGCAGGGTGGCGGCCGAGGGCCAATTGGGATCTCTCGTAGTCGCCACGTAGCCATGTTACGCATACCGCTCGCGACGAGGACTTACGCAAACGCCTCCGGAGTCAATGATTGTGGCGAAAGTGGGAAACGCGTTGGTACACGTTGTCGCTCGAGCGAGACGAGCGCTGAAATGAAGTGAAAATCTGGTTCGCGACTCGATCAGCGATCGACGACGCGCACACCACTGTCGCCCGACTCTTCGGGCTCTTCGTGAATGTACGTCGGCACCGGCGTCGCTTCGAGGTGGCTCGGCACGTCGTCCACGTAGCGCGGCGAGGGCGTCGCGGAATACTCGCCCTCGGATGAGCGCGTCACGACGTTCGGCGTCTTTCGTCGACCGCCGCCGTGCAGCGCTTGGATCTCGTGGCAGATGCGATACGTGATCGGGAACGCCAAGATCGGCACGATGACCGTCAGATATCGCATCGAGACGAGCACGGTGTTCAGCGACAGGTTGAAGAACTTCGCGAGCACGTCAGTGGAACTGGCGATGAAGAGCATGCCCAAGAAACTGAGCATCGTGACGCCGGCGGCGGTGCGCTTTGGTCGGTTGCTCGGACGATCGAGCAGGTTGTGAAGCTCGTTGTCCTTCGTGAACTTACGCTCCAACATCGGCCAGACGAAGACCAGGTTGAAGATCAGTCCCGGCAGCACGACGGCGGGGATAAGCACCTCGAAGGGAATCGAGTAGCCCCAACTTTGGAACGACCACGACGGCCATATTCGAAGCGCGCCGTCGAGGAATCCCATGTACCAGTCGGGTTGGACGGCGTAGGAGATCCTCGCCGCGTCGTACGGTCCGAACTGCCAGATCGGGTTGACCTGGGCGAAGGCGCCGAGTAGCGCCGTGATGCCGCCGACGATGAACAAGAAGCCGGTCGTCTTGGCCATGAAGACCGGGAACATCGGTGAACCGACGACGTTCTTCTCCGTGCGTCCGTTGCCCGGGAACTGCGTGTGCTTTTGTCGCACGAGCAAAAAGAGGTGCGCACTCACCAGTCCGATAATGATGAGCGGCACGATCAAGCAGTGCAGGATGAAAAAGCGCGGAATGATCGACGTGCCCGGGAAGTTCCCACCGAAGACCCAGAACGCCACGTACGAGCCGACCAACGGGATCGACAGGATGATCGAGTACGCGATGCGGATGCCGGTGCCCGAGACCAGGTCATCGGGCAGTGAGTAACCGAGGAAACCGTTCACGATCGCCAGGATCAACAGCGTCGAACCGACGATCCAGTTCAGCTCGCGGGGCTTGCGAAAGGCGCCGGTGAAGAAGACGCGCGCCATGTGGATGACGATGGCGCCGACGAAGATATCACAGGCCCAGTGGTGCATCTGTCGCATCAAGAGACCACCGCGAACGCCGAAGGAGAGATTCACCGTCGACGCGAACGCCTGGGTCATCTTTTGACCATCGAGCGGCACGTAACTGCCGTGATAGGTCACGATGGCCGAACTCGGGATGAAGTACAGCGTCAAGAAGACACCGGTCACCAACAAGATCACGAACGAATAGAGCGCGATCTCACCGAGCATGAACGACCAGTGGTCCGGGAAGATCTTGTCCATGAACGTGCGTCCGCCGCGCGCGATGCCTAAGCGGTCGTCGAGTTCATTCAGTGACTGGCCGACGCGGCCGTACGGGCCGAGGGCCTGCTTCTTCGAGCGCTCGGTGTTGATGACGTCGCTCACGAGCGCTCCCAGAATCCCGGGCCGACGGCCTCGTGGTAGTCGCCCTGGCTGCGCAGGTACCCCGAGGAGTCCACGTACAGCGGCAACTGTGGCAGCGGTCGAGGTGCCGGACCGAACTGCGGCACGGCGCCGTTGGTGACGTTGAACATCGACTGGTGACACGGGCAGACGAGCAGTTGCAGTTCTTGCTCGTAGAGCCCGACCGGACAACCGAGGTGCGTACAAACCTTGGAGTAGGCGACGTAACCGTGCGGCGCCCAGGTCTCGCGACCCTTCATCGTGGTGAACGCCTCGTTGGAGACTCGAATCAGTATCGTCTGGTCCACGGCCTGACCGCGGTCCGAGTTCTCTGTGCCTTCGGGAAAGACCGTCTCGATCGATCCCACCGCGAGGTCGCCCACTTGCACGCGACGACCGGACTGATCGACGACGAAGGAGCCGGAGCGCCAGTCGGTGTGCTGGAGCGTCGTCTTGGGCAACGGCCCGAGGCTGCGCAGTAAAGGGAACATCGCCACGATGGTGAAGATGCCCGTTCCCCCGCCGAGGAGACCACCGAGGAGTTTGCGACGTTGGACGACACCACCGCCGCGTTCGACGATGGCGGCGGCGAACGCCTGGCGATCGGCTTCGGAGTTCGCGAGCGTGTGACGCTCTTCGACGAACGGTCCGCGCGGCATGAGGTACTTCCCCCAGGCGACGATGCCGATTCCCAAGAACAGGAGTCCGCCACCGAGCGTCGCGCCGAGTTTCCACGCTTGAGCGTCAATCCAGTAGCACGCACCGAATCCGGCGAGGCAGAGCGCGCCCACGATGAAGCAGACACTGATGACGCGTTCGACCAACTCAGGATTTCGGGCCGCGGGCTGCAAGTGGGGATCGTTCGCGGGGAGTCCCGTCAACGAGACCGGCGTGCGGTGTTCGTCAGTCATCGCGCTCGCCCACCCAGAATCCGACGAGTGCGAGGACGCCCACACCGAAGGCCAGTCCGACGAAACCTTCGGCGACCGGACCGAGCCCGCCTAGACCGAATCCGCCCGGGTTGTTCGGGTGTTGGATCTCCGTCGTCACGAACTTCACGATGTCATTGACCTGCACGTCACTGAGGTTGCCGGTGAAGCGCGGCATATTGCCGGGGCCCGTGCGAATTGCCTCGGCGACCTCGATCGAAGGAATCTTTCGCAGTGACGGCGAGAACGTGCTCATGGCGAGCGCGTCTCCGTCACCTTCGATGGTGTGACACGACGCGCAGTTCAGCGCGAAGAGCGCGGCACCGTCGGCGACGTTCGCGTTCTTCAAGTGCGGATACGGAATAAGGGGAAAGCCCGGCGAGAGTGAGTTCACCCACGCCGATACCGCGAGGGCCTGATCGTGCGTCAGTCGCGGGACTCGGCGGTTGGCCTCGATGGACCGGGGATTCGCTGCCGGCATGCGACCCGAGTCGACCCAGAAGTTGATCGTCGCCGGTCCCAGCCCGACGAGGTCCGGGAAGGCGCCGGCGGTACCGTTGGCCGGGACGCCGTTGGCCTGCGTGCCGTGACACGACGCGCAGTTCTGTTGGAAGAGTGCGTCGCCCAATGTGACCAACGCCGATGACGGTGCGCGGTACGTGATCGAGGAGTTGCCGTAGGCGATGATGACGCCGTCGCTGTTCTTCTTCACCATCGTCGAGTTCGGCGCACCAGCGTCCTTACGCGACGTCTGATACGGCGTTAACTTGTACGAGGCCTGGGCGCCGCCGACGAAGAGCAGCACCGGGCCGAGGGCGACGAGACTGACGATCGATAGTGCGGCGCAGCGCTTGAAGAGGGGGGACGTCACGCCATTTCCTACTTCAGCAAGAACAGGGCCGAGTACAGCCCGATCCATACGACGTCGACGAAGTGCCAGTAGTAACTCACGCCCTGGAACGTGGACAGCTCACCGGGGTCGCCTTCGGTGCCGCGCATGCGAAAGAGCAGGAACGCCATGGCGACGAGTCCCAAGATCACGTGCAGACCGTGGAGACCGGTGGTGATGAAAAAGACGGAGCCGTAGGAGTTGGTATACCAACGCGTCGCGAGATGCGTCCACTCGTAGGCCTGGTTGGATACGAACAGCGTGCCCATGATCATCGTGGCGATCACCCAGGTACGCGCTTCGGAACGACGGCGATTTTCGATGAGCCACACGGCACGCTGCATCGTGAAGGACGAGGCGATCAACACGATCGTGAAGATGCCCGACTGCAAGACGTCGAGGTGCGTGCCGACGGGAGGCCACGACGCCAGGTGGGCGCGAATGGTAAACAATGCGGCGAAGAGTCCCGAGAAGAACATCAGCTCGCTGCCGAGCCAAATCATCACACCAATGGCCAGCATCGGCGGACGATCGTGGACGATCTTCCCTTGCTCCGCCAGGCTATTGGGGGAAAACGCCTGACTCACGGCTACATTTCTAGCGGAAATTGACACACCGGTGCGACAGCGTGGCCGATTTGGCTCAGCGCAATGTCTCGGGGAGTGACTCCACGGCCACCAGGGCGAGCCGTCGGGTCGGTCGAGTCATCGCGACGTACAAAGTGCGCAGACCTCGCGCCGTGATCGAGGCGCCGCCCCGGGCGCCGCGACTGGCAATCTGACCCGGCTCGACGACGACAACTCCGTCGAATTCCAGGCCGTTCGCGCCTTCGGCCGAGAGCACGATGAGGTCGGCTCCCAGGCCCTTGGAATCCTGGTCGCGAGGATCAATGGCGTCGAGCCCTTTCGAACGCAGGATCGTCACGATCTCGTCGACCCGCTCGCCGGTCACGATGACGGCGACGCGTCCGGGTGCGACGGCGTCGACCTCTCGGCGAGTGACGTCACCGAGCGTCGCCACGAACTCTTCACGGCTCACTTGGACGACGCTGGGTGAATGTCCGGCTCGACGAACCGGGCGCGGTGGCCTAAGGTCCGGCGCCGCGGCCCTCAACGTGGGCGCGGCGAAGTCGAGGACCTCTTCGGGCGTGCGGTAACTGACGCTCAGATCAACACGGGTCGGCTCACGACGCGGTTCCAGGACCTCGAGCACGGCGTTCCACGACGCCGAGGACGACGCCGTGGTGGCCTGGCCCATGTCGCCGACAATGGTCATGGAACCGGTCAAATCACGACGCTTGAGAACCCGAAGTTCCATGGGCGACAGGTCTTGGGCTTCGTCGATCACGATGTGTCCGTAGGTGACGAATTCTGCTTCGTCGAGTTCGTTGCTCAGGACCGGAGCGTTTCGTTGGGCCTCTCTGAGGGCCGCCGCGCGCACGTCACCGGCGTAGGCATCGAGATCGATTCCCTCCAGGATGCCGTTATCGCCCGGTTTGACGACGGGACGGGGACGGCGCAGCGGTCCGAGCAACACGCGAGCCTCATCGATCAAGGCGGCGTCGGCCTTCGTCCAACGTACCTCGTCAAGAGAATCCGACCGGGGCCGGATTAAAAGCGCCAACTCCTCGCCACTCACGAAACCCTGTCCGGCCGCGCGCAACAAGGCCGGTGCGCCAAAGAGGTCGTGGAGGAGTTCTTGACCGGAGAGTCGCGGCCAAATGCGCTCGAGCGCCCACTTGAACTGCGGCGTGGCGCGAATGAGATCAGCCAATTCGCCAACGGCATTGACCTCGTCGATGCCCTCACGCACAAAGCGTTCGTAGTACTCGTTCGCCAATCGATTCGCCAGTTCGCGACCGACGGCCGATCGTCGTTGATTGTGATTACCGGGACGACGTCGGGCGCGTTCGACCGTCTCTTGGGTGTATCGCGCCTTCAACACGACGATCGCGCGACCGATGGGAATCTCGACGTCGTCTTTCAGCGGACGCTGGCGCGTGCGCAGGGCGCGGGCGAGGAGTCGCGCCATGCGAAGGTCGCCCTTCAACTCGTCGACCGGTTCCGCGTCTCGTCCACGAATCTCGACGTTGGTGACGAGACCGGAGATCGTTGAGAGCGTCACGCCGGACTCACCCAGCGACGGCAACACGTTCTCGATGTAGTTCAAGAAGAGGGGGTTCGGCCCGACGACGAGTACGCCCTGTCGTTCGAGCGTCGCGCGATGTGTGAAGAGAAGGTACGCCGCTCGGTGCAGCGCCACTGCGGTCTTGCCGGTGCCCGGACCACCCTGCACTAACAAGACTCCGGCCAGCGGATTTCGAATGATGCGGTCCTGCTCGCCCTGGATGGTGGCGACGATGTCGCCCATGCGCCCCGTGCGCGCACGACCCAACGCCGCGAGCAGCGCCCCCGGACCGCCGAGCGCGAGGCCGCCATCGATGAGACCCTCTTCGGTCGCCGCGCGCACGTCATCCTCGGGCAACGCCAGCTCACCGTTGGCGTCCGCGAAATATTCGTCCTCGACGCTCGTCACGTCGTGGCCGTGCATGGCGACGTGGCGTCGTCGCGCCAGGTTGAGCGGCTCGACGCCGGTCGCGCGGTAGAACGCCTCGGCGACCGGCGCGCGCCAGTCGATCACCAGTGGATTCAACTCCTCGTCCGAGACGGCCAGACGCCCCACGTGGTATTCGTCGACGCGACCCGATTCATCCGGCGCGTAGTCGATCCGACCGAAGAAGAGTGGTTGGTCGCCGATCGCGAGTTGATCGAGTCGATGCAGCGCCGTGCCCATGACGACGTCGCGCTCGACGAGGTCGCCCGCGCCACGCATGTTCGCCACGGCCGCACTGTCGCGCAGCGACCGGGCCTCATCGCGCATGTGATCAAGGGCCGTCAGAGCGAGGTCGAGGAAGAGTTGTTCCTCTTTGATCTCACGCTCGTGGGCCATCTTGTCCTCTTTTCACATCGCAAAATTGACAATTTTAAAGTCTAGGGCAACTAGGCAACGCCATTTCCAACTGACCCGCGAGCCGGTTCACGTAGATTGAAATGGATAAGAAGGAGTGAAGTGAGCGAGCCAGTTTTCCTTCGGGCCTGTCGCGGTGAGAGCGTCACGCACGTCCCGGTCTGGTTCATGCGTCAGGCCGGCAGGTCGCTTCCCGAGTACCGAGAACTGCGCGGCAACGGATCGATCCTGGACGCCATCGCCGATCCGGTGCTCGCGTGCGAGATCACGATGCAGCCGGTTCGTCGCTACGGTGTCGACGCCGCCATCCTCTTCAGTGACATCATCGTGCCGTATCACGCGATCGGCTTCGGCGTTGACGTCGTGCCTGGTCGAGGTCCAGTGATTGCGAAGCCCTTCACGAACGCCGCGGACTTGGAACGGCTTCGCGATCTGACCGACGACGACATCGCCCACGTCACCGAGACGGTCGATCTGGTGCTGAAACAACTGGAAGCGACCGACACGCCGCTCATCGGATTTGCGGGCGCGCCGTTCACGGTCGCCAGTTACTTGGTTGAAGGCGGTCCCACCAGAGAGTTCGCGCTCATCAAGACCTTGATGCACACCGAGCCGCTGCTCTTTGACCTCCTCCTCGAGCGACTTTCGGACATCACCGTCACCTTCCTTCGGGCCCAGGTCACCCACGGCGCACGCGCGCTGCAACTCTTCGACTCCTGGGCGGGGGCGCTCACGCGTGACGAGTACCGCCGATTCGCGCTGCCCGCGACCGAGCGGGTGCTCGCGAGCGTTGCCGATCTGGGTGTTCCGACCATACTTTTCGGTGTCGGCACGGGCGAACTACTCGACCTCATGGGTTCGGCGAACAGTTCGGTGATGGGGATCGATTGGCACGTGGACTTAGACGAGGGGCGCCATCGCGTCGGCGGGCGCCCGGTCCAGGGCAATCTCGATCCGGCGCGTTGTCTCGGCGGGATCGACGTCGCCGTGCAGGGCGCGCGCGAAGTGCTCGCGCGCGCCGGGCGCGACCCGGGCCACATCTTTAACCTGGGCCACGGCGTCGTGCCCTCCACCGATCCTTCGACGCTCGAAGCGGTCGTTCGCGTGGTGCACGACGAGGGAATGGCGGGCGTGCGGTGACGACGGGCGTGCTCGTGATGGCCTATGGCACGCCGAGGTCACCGAGTGACGTCGAGGCGTACTACACCAGAATTCGTCACGGGCGAGCACCCACGCCCGAACAACTCGCCGATCTTCAGCGTCGTTACAACGCCATAGGTGGGACGTCACCACTGGCCCAACGCAGCGCCGATCAAGTGGCGGGCATCGCCGCGGCGCTCGAGCTGCGCGTTCCCGGCGGTTTTGACGTGCGCTTCGGTTCTAAGTACGAACTACCGCTCCTCGAGACGACGGCCGAATCGTTTCGCACCGAGGCTTTCGACGTCGTCGTGGGCCTGGTCCTCGCACCGCACTCGTCGTCGATGTCAACGGACCAGTACATGGCACGCGCCAGAACGGCGCTCGGTGACCGTGTCAACTTCATCGAGATCGGGGCCTGGTGGGAGTTCCCGGGATTCCTCGAGATCATCGCCGCTCGTGTCAACGACGCCTTGTCGAACATCCCGGGCGAACGACGCGACACGACCGAAGTGATCTTCTCGGCTCACTCGTTGCCCGAGAAGATCCTCGCGACCGGCGACACGTACCCCGAACAGTTGCGCGACAGCGCGCGGCGCGCGGCCGCCTTGGCAGGCGTCGCACGCTGGGACGTGGCGTGGCAGTCCGCCGGGCGCACACCCGATCCGTGGATCGGTCCGGACATCTTGCAAGTCCTGCGCGACAAGCGTGCCCTCGGCGTGACCGACGTCGTGTCCTGTCCAATTGGATTCGTGAGCGACCACCTCGAAGTGCTCTTCGATATCGACGTCGAAGCCCAGGGCGTGGCTCGAGAGGTGGGGCTGACACTGGTTCGAACAGCGTCACTGAACGACGACGCGGGGTTCATGGCGGTGTTGGCCGATGTCGTCCGGGATCACGTCTCGTGAGTCGCGAGTCAATCGTCGTCGTGGGCGGCGGCATCAGCGGACTGAGTGCCGCGTGGGAACTCTCCGGCGGCGCCGACGGACCGAATGACCGCACACCGAGAGTCGAACTCATCGAAGATGGGACCGCCGTTGGTGGATCGCTGACGACGACCCACTTCGCCGATCGAACGATCGATCTCGGCGCCGACGGCTTTCTCGCACGACGACCCGAAGCGGTCGACCTCGTCCGTGAACTCGGCTGCAGCGATCAACTCGAATCGATCGACGCGAGTGGCGCGTCGATCTGGTTGCGCGGTGCTCTCGATGACCTGCCCGCGGGACTCGCGCTTGGAATACCGACTTCATCAGGTCAGTTGAAGAATGTTCGAGGTCTGTCGTGGCGGGCGCGCCTCGACGCGCAGAGAGACGAACACGCGCCCGTTCGCATGAAGGTCGGGGACGACGCGACGATCGGGGACATCGTGCGAACGAAGCTCGGTCGAGAACTCTGTTACCAATTCGTCGAACCAATGCTCGGGGGCATCCAGGCCGGTCGCATTGATGACCTCTCGGCCAAGTCGGTGTTCCCCGCGTTGTTAGCGGCGGCGCGTAAAGGTGGCTCACTGATGCGCGCGATGCGCGCCACTGGTCCCGTCACTCCAGGACCCTCCGCGACGACGACGAATAACGCTCCGACGTTCTATTCCCTCCGCAACGGTGTCGGATCCCTTCCGATTGAAGTCGCTCGGCGGCTTCGCGAGCGCGGCGTCGTGATACGAACGGGAGTCGCGGTCACCGCACTTCGACGTACCCCTTCGAGCAACTATTCCTGGGAAGTCGACACGCACGCCACCACTACGCCGGCCGACTCGGTGGTGATGGCGACACCGGCATCCGTCGCCGCTCGCCTTCTCGGTGCGTTCGACCCGGCGCTGGCGCGACTCAGTAACGTGCGAAGCGCCGGTGCCACAATGATCACGTTCAGCATTGCGCGTAGTGAACTCGCGTTGAATGCGAACGGTACCGGGATACTCGTACCGCTCGGCACGCCGTGGTCGGGCGACGGATCTTTGATGGTCACGGCCGTCACGTTTCTCGATCGTAAGTGGCCCCACCTGCGACGCGAGGACGACGTCGTACTGCGAGCGCACGTTGGTCGCATCGACGACCTTCGATGGAGCGAAATGAGTGACGAACTACTCATCGCGCGGGTCAGCGCGGAACTGAACGTCCTTTTGGGCAGGTTCGCCACGCCGAATGACGTGCTCGTGCAGCGCTGGCCCGAGCGTCTGCCGCAGTACTACGTCGGGCACGAGACCATGGTGGTCGACGCTCGGGGCGCCGCCGCTGCGCTGGGCGTGTTCTTGTGTGGAAACGCCTATGACGGCGTGGGCATCCCGGCGAGCATTGGTTCTGGGCGGCGGGCCGGTCGCGACACACTCGAAATGTTGCACTTCAGCACTCGCTGACGATCAGAGGTAGTAACCGGAGTGGATGTAGATGCAGGGCACGCCTTCGCTGACGTACATGGCGTGGTTCTTCGGGTCGTCGTCGAGCGCCAGACGGATGTCGAATCCCTCCTTCACGAGGTCGCGCAGCGCGCCGCGTTTGAACTCGTCCACGCCGGAGTAGTCCCCATATTCACGCATGATGAGAAGGTCCCAGCGCAGGCCATAACGCTCGAGCCAGCCGACCGTATGGGGCTGGACCCGACGGGGACGGCCCGTTAACAGCACGACCTTCAGTGTCGAGTCCAAGAGTTCGAGCAAACGCTCGATCTCTTCGATGATCGGGTCGTCGCCGCACGCATCGAAGAATCGTTTCCAATCGCCCCAATCGAGATAGTGCTGGCGACCAGCCGCGTCAGCCAGCACGCCGTCGATGTCGAAAATGACCGCCGGACCCGTTCCCGACGAACCCTCTCGCCAATGCCAGTTTTCTCGCCGGTAGTCCGAACTCATCGTGAAAACAGGCTAAAGGGTTTTCTCGAGCGTTCTCTGCGAGACTGGACGCCGTGGGTTGTACCGAGCGTCGAACGCTGCCAATTCCTTTGGGCCATCACGTTTACGTGGTGAGCGACCTCTCACTCTCACCCACCACCGACGTGAACTGTCGTCCCGTGCAAGAACTCATCATCCTTTTGGGCGACATCGACGACGCGGCCGTCGTGGTCGTCGCGGGCAACTTCTTTCATCCCGAGCCCACCTCGGACCTCGTCAAGTTCGTTGACGCGACGTTGGCGGCGCTTCCTACGCTGCGCGACCAAATCATCGCCTTCACCACAAATGTTCGACACCGTTTCATCGTGCTTCCCGGAAGCGAAGACCACGAACTGAATCAGAATCACGATGCGCGCGAACGGCTGGAGCAACTCGGCGTCACCTTCGCGAGCGATTTGATCCTTCAGGTCGCCACGGCCAATGGTGTCCGCGACCTGGCGGTCGCGGCCGGCACGTGCACCATCGACACGACGCGCGCCGACATCAATGAGCGCGCCGATGCAGATCGACTCGAAGACCCGCACGCGCTCCCTCGATTCGTCGCGTCGCGCGTGCTGTATCGCCGGCTCGGCGGCTGGGTCTGGTTCCCGGCGATCGCGCTGTTCTTGTTTGACGCGCTCACGTCGCTGAACGCGATCTTTTATCACTTCACGCGTCACCACATTCATGTCCGCACACCCCATACCGGGAGCTTCTGGGGCAACCTCGTACTCAATCTCCTGATACTGGCGGTCGTTGAGGCAGTCGTGGTCTGCTGTGCCGGACTGATTGTTCGGCGACGGTTCGACCGCGAAGCCCGTCGCGCGGCCCCCACGGAACTGAGTGAGCCGCTCGCCCTCACGCTGGTGGACGACGTCGACGCGCTGGAGTTCGCGCGCCGAAACGCCGAACGCGGAGGTGTCGGGGCCGTCGTGGGCGGTGCACCGCGACCGGCGCTCGCGTTCCTCGACCGCGGCGTCTGCGCCGCTCCCGGGCCGTCGCGCACGGTGGTCGTCGAACGGCGGGGTCGCTTCGGTCTTCCGCCGGTCTTCACGTCGGTGGACCGTCTCGGAATCGTCGAGATCGAAGCGGCCAGCACGGTGCAGGTTCGACTGTACGCGGGCGAGACGAGCCGCAGGCGCGGGCGGCTCCTCGAACAGATCGTCGCGCATACCTACGTCCAACCAGCGCCCTCGGGCGCAACGTCGACGGTCGGATCATGGCCCACCGGCAACCCGTTCCCCGTGACGCTCGAGCGATTCAATGAACAACGACGTCAACGAACGGTGCGTCGTACGGCGAGCGGACTCCTCTTTCTCGACGGCCTCGTCAACGTCATCGTCACCGCGACGCCACCGCTGCGCAGTCGTCTCCACGAGGTCCAAACGATCTTCCCACTCGGCGTGGCGCAGTCGGCGGCCGCCTTCACCGCCGTTGCCGGCATCGCGATGATCATGATGGCGCGGGGAATACGGCGCGGACAACGCCGCGCCTGGTTCGTGGCCTGCGTCGTGCTGGCGATCACCGTCTTCGCCCACGTGCTGCGAGGCGGCACCTTCGTCGCGTCGCTCATCGCCGGTTCGATTCTGGCGCTGTTGGTCCTGCAACGCCGTTATTTCCAGGCGTCGACTGACCGTTCCAGTGCGCGTGCGTCGATGCCACGGCTCGGACTCATCGCGCTGGTCTCAGTCATCGCCGCCACGATTGGCATCGAAGTCTCTTCCGGACGACACCACCTCCCCGCTTTCGGGGTCATCGTCATGGCGTGCATCGAACGCTTTGTCGGAGTGAACAACATTGCGCTGCCCGACACTGCCGGCGACTTCGTCGATCCCTCACTCCTCGCCGTCGGCGTCACGCTGTTTGTATCGGCGCTGTATCTCTTGACGCGACCGGTCGTTGATCGACGCTTGTCGATGACCGGTCGCGGCGCCGAACGGCGTCTGGCCGAGCTGCGCGCGAGAGAGATCGTGCGCCGGCACGGGCGAGGGACGCTGGATTACTTCTCCCTGCGCGACGACAAGCAGTTCTACTTCTTTCGCGACTCGCTCGTTGCCTACGCCGTCTACGGCGGGGTCGCGTTAGTGTCGCCCGATCCCATCGGGCCCGAGGCGGAGCGCTCCGAAGCGTTCAGTGCCTTTCGCGCGTACGCCGAAGGCCGCGGCTGGACGATCGGCGTCATCGGCGCCAGTGGGGAGTGGCTCCCGATCTACGGCGCGGCCGGACTCCACCACCTCTACATCGGCGACGAAGCGATCGTGGACTGTCCCACGTTCAGCCTGGCCGGAGGCAAGATGAAGGGTCTTCGACAGGCGACGACGCGACTCGCTCGCCACGGCTACACGGTCGAGTTCCTCGACCCCGCGAACATCGACGCGAGTCGCGTCACCGACATCCTCGAATTGATTTCGATGCTGCGACGCGGCGAGGCCGAACGTGGCTTCTCCATGATGTTGGGCCGGCTGTTCAATCCCAAGGACAAGGGATTGCTGCTCACCATCGTGCACGGGCCCGACGGCAAACCGGCCGCGGTCTGTCAGTTTGTGCCGTCGCCCGCGATCAACGGCTATTCCCTCGATCTCATGCGCCGTGATCCCGGAGAACACCCCAACGGATTGATCGACTTCGCGCTGTGTTCCACCATCGAGCATCTGCGCGACACCGGAGCGCGCGGACTGAGTTTGAACTTCGCGGCGTTCCGATCAGTCCTGGACGGCGAGCGCGGCGAAGGTACGATGACGCGCGTCGAACGGTGGGCCCTCAAACGGCTATCAGGAATCTTCCCGATCGAGTCGCTGTGGACGTTCAACGCCAAGTACGACCCCACGTGGCTTCCCCGCTACCTCGTGTATCCCGCGGCGGAAAGCTTCGTGCCCGTCGCCGCTGCGGTGCTGCGCGCGGAGTCGCTGACGGAACTTCCAGTCCTTGGCCGTTTCCTAGTGGGCGACCCTTCGAATCGGCCAGGGACCGTCGTTCCCGAGGAGATTTTGGCGGCGGCGAAGAAGGTCGACGACCGAGTACTTCACTAGAGCGGTGTGTCGCTGTCTCGAGTCGAGACACGTCGAAAATGAGTAGGCCGGCCCCGCGCGCCGCGGTCAAGCACGTTCGTCACTCGATGGATAAGGTAAGGCTCCAACTGCAATCGAAGGGACACCGATGCCCGAGTTTCCGACCATCGCCCACGTCGCGCTGACGGTGAACGATTTGGATCACAGTCTGCCCTGGTATCAGCAACTGTTCGACGCCGCGCCGTTGCTCGATGAAGACACGGGACCGTTTCGACACGCCGTATGGCTGGTCGGCGGTCAGACCCTGGTTGGGCTTCACCAATTTCCAGACCTCGCCGATGACTCATCGTTCAACGAACGGCGTATCGGTCTCGATCACTTGGCGTTCCAGTGCGCGAACCGCGACGAATTGTCACAGTGGGTGGAGCGACTCAATGAGCTCGGCATCGCCCACGGCGGCATCGTCGACGCGAGTTACGGGTCCGCACTCTCCTTCCGTGACCCCGACAACATCGCATTGGAGTTCTTCGCACCGCCTTCGTAGTTCGCGGCGTCATCGTGAAATAAGATTTTCCGGTCTACTCATCGTGAATGCCCGGCGGATCCTCACCCACTAGGCCATCGATTGACTCACGAATGAGATCGGCGTGGCCCACGTGGCGCGCGTACTCCTCGATGAGATCCACGAACGTCCGTCGCAAACTTGGCGCTCGTCCGTCGGGCCACTTTTGAGCCATCAGCTGATCCAATCCGCCATCGGCGAGTGCTTGTGCGACCGAACGCCTCGACCGATCCACGTTGCTCTGCCAAAGTGCGTACAGAGCTTCGGGGGTGTCACCGGGCGCCCACGTCCAGTCCCAACTGGGATTGGCTTCCCAATCGATGGCATTGAAAGGCGCCACCGGCTTTCTGTCGAAAAGTCGTACAGAGAAATAGTGATCCTCGACGAGGGCCAAGTGCTTGAGTAGCCCCCCCAGGGTGACGCTCGACGCGCCCACGGACCATTGAAGACCGTCGGCATCGAGTCCACCCGCTTTCCACGCGAACGTCGCGCGCTGTCGTTCGAGCGATCCCATCAGGGTTGCCGCGTCGTCTCCGGCGACTGGCGGTTCGGGCCACGCATCGAGTCCGGCGTACACGGTCAAATTACCTTTCGGTGAACAGTTCGCGTTGGGGAATCATTCATCGACATCCGCTTGAAATTTGACGTCCGCCGTGGGTACTACTCCGCCGCGCCGGCCCGGCGCCTCTTGGAACTCCCAATAGAGGTTCGTGTGCGCAATGACCTTGTCGGGCGTTGGCGCGCCATACTCACTGAGGTCTTCCGTGGTGTGAGCGTCGGCGACCAAGGTCACGTCGTACCCGCGAGTGAAGCCACCGTGCATCGTCGAGCGAATACAGGCGTCGGTCTGGGCACCCGTGATCACGATTCGCCCGACACCGCGCTCGGCGAGCAAATCTTCGAGATTCGTGTCCTCGAACGAGTCGCCGTACAACTTGGGAACGAGCGGCTCAGACTCGATTCGCGCCAACTCCGCGACGTACTGCCAAGGCTCGCTGTCGATTGGCAGCTCCTCACTGGAGTGTTGCACCCAAATGACGGGCACGTCCTCATCGCGCGCCTTGTCGACCAGAGTGTTGATATTCGCAATCACGCCGTCACGGTCATGGGCGTCCGACACCACGCCGTTCTGGACATCAATGATGAGCAATGCGGTATTCGGGCGGTCCTGAAGCGTGGTCACGGCGATCTCCTCGCGGGCTCAGACGATGATTCGATTCCCAGAGTAGGTCACCCCCTGTGACGCCACAAGGGGTCGATCATCTACGAGGACCACAATTCCGTGACGACAGTTCGTCGACTCGGCACCATACTTGCGTCCGGTCGATTCCTTGGCGAGCAACGAACATCGTCTAGATTCACCCGATGGACGCTGCCACCGCACAAAAATTTGCAACCGATTGGCTGGACGCCTGGAACGCCCACGACCTCGACCCGATACTGAGTCACTTCAGAGACGACGTCGTGTTCATGTCGCCGATGGCACTTCGTATCGTCGAAGGATCCGAGGGCGTCATTCGCGGCAAGAAGGAGCTTTCTGCGTACTGGGGTGAAGGGCTCCGTCGAACTCCCGAACTCCACTTCGAAATCGAAGACCTCTACCTCGGTGTCACCTCGGTGGTCATCCACTACCGGAATCATTCGGGCGGTCTGGTCAACGAGGTTCTCGTCTTCGACGGTCCCCTCGTGATCGAGGGACACGCCACGTATTTAGTTTCCTGACGACCCCGTCGGTGATCCACACTTCGTCTGATAGGCGGCACTCGTCGGCTGCAAGGCCTGGCCGGAATTCGGACTGACCATCAAACACGATTCGTCGACGGCCACGAACTGATTGGCCGGAATCGCCTTGAGTTGGTCGACTTCGGTGTAGGTCCAGCGGGCGTCGGCCGCTCCCTGGAAGTACCAGTTGCTGCCGTTGTCGGCCAGGATCAGTCCGTAGGTCTTCATCGTCGTAAGTACCGTTTGGCAGAAGACCGAACACTGTGACGCCGGCAACGTGAAGGACGCATTCAATCGGAACCGTGCGCCCATCGGGGGACACGAAGAATCATTCTGACCGGCTTCGTGGCGCGCGGGCCAGAGATACGACTCCTGCGAGCAGTCAGCCGTGAAGCGGATCGCGTGATCCATCGCGCGCGAGGCCACTTCGTTGTAGTTGACGAGTCCGGGCAAGATCGGCAGACCCGCGGCGTCGGCGGAGGTGAAGCCGGCCGGGCGTAACGAGTTCGATCGTAGGTTCCACGTCGCGCCGGAACCAGCCGTCGAACGACCGGACGCGTGGTAGTAGGTGTCGTAGGTCTCGAAGAGCGTGCACGGCACCGCAGATGCCGATCGGTACGGATCGACCATCAACGCGTGGCGGTCCGATCCCGCTTCAATGGGTGTCGATGCCGTCAGCGGGTACGGGCGTCGATTGCTCTCCGAGGCGTACTGAAACGTCACGCGGGTGAACGCGGTGCTCTTTCGAACCACCGTCCACGGGATGCCGTAGGGCGCGTGAGGGTTGCCCGACGGGCCGTAGTCCGGGTGTAAGAACGTTGTCGCCGACGACATCGACGCAAGCCACGTCGCACCGTCGGCGTTCACCGGCAGCGTCGTGATCGACGTGTTCCACACGTTGTCAGATGGGAAGGCCGGACAGTTCGTGCCAGGAAACATCGGTGCGGCGAGTCTGACTGATGCAGTGGTCACCGCGGGTGACCGCGAGTTCGCGTCGGACGTGCCGGGTGCAACAACTAGCACGAGGCCCACCACCGCCGCGGCGACCCCGATGAATTGCACTCGGCGTGAAAGTCGTTGGAGTCGACGTTGCACCATGAAAACGGTCTACTTCGAGTTCGCGCGGACCCGTACGTGTTTGTCCAAGAGTTGTGCGTTCGCACGGTTCGCGGATGCTCGGTATCTGACTCCTGGCGCGATGGCCCTTCGTAGAATCAATGGATGTCGCGCTTCGACCTCGTCATCTTCGACTGTGACGGAGTCCTCATCGACAGCGAACGTCTCGCGGTTCGAACCGAGTCTCAGATTCTCACCGAACTAGGGTGGCCACTCACCGAGGCGGACGTCATCGAACGTTTCGTCGGACGCTCCGCGCACTACATGCAAATCGTCATTGAAGAGAAGATTGGCCGTCCCGTCAATTGGCAAGTCGAGTTCGAACTTCGCGTACGCGAGGTGTGCGAGCGCGAACTCGTTCCAGTCGAAGGGGTCCTTGCCGTGCTCGACTCGGTCACCGTACCTAGCTGTGTCGCTTCGAGCAGCAGTCACGCGATGCTGAGCTTCAAACTCGGCCTCACGGGGCTCGCTGATCGATTCGCCGGACGTATCTTCAGTGCCGACGACGTTCCACACGGCAAACCTGATCCGGCGGTATTTCTCTTCGCGGCTGCGGCGATGGGCGCCGCGCCCGGTCGCTGCGCGGTGATCGAAGACAGTGTCTCGGGCGTCGAAGCCGGCGTGGCGGCGGGCATGACGGTCTTCGCCTATAGCGGCGGCGTCACGAGCGCCGCGGAGCTCGATCGCGACGATGTGGTGCTCTTCGACTCCATGCACCTCCTCGCGGACCTGTTGTCGTCGGGGTAAGGAGTCGGCTCAGCGCGACGAGTGAAGTCGCGCCGCGATTGCTTGGGCCATTCGGCGTGGTGCGTCGCTGTCATAGGCGAGGAAGAGCGACGGCTCAACCAGTTCGAGTTCCATGATGGCCCAGCCTTCGGCGGTTCTTACGAGGTCAACGCGGGCGTACAGCAGTCCTCGGAATGGTTCCTCACTCAGGAGCGCTCCGGCGAAAGCCACGGCGTCGGGCTCGGGCGTCGCCACCGACATCTGTTCGCGGCGAAAGAGCGCATCTCGATCATCGGCCGCCGTGTTGAGCATCGCGCGTTTGGTCATAGCGTGGGAGAAACTCCCGTCGATGAACACCAGCGCACGCTCGCCGTCGTCATCGATGGACGCGACGTACGGCTGGACCATCACGTCGCGTCCATTGGAGTGGAGTCGTCGCACGTGCTCTCGCGCGCGCACGTGGTCGTCACGGGTGTACTTGTCAGCGTCAATCGATCCGGCACCGACGGTCGGCTTTACGACGAAGGGGCCGTCCGGGAACGCTGGTTCCTCGCCCACGTCACAGAACGTCGACGGCACGATGCGGTACGAACGCCGCTCCAGATCTCTCAGGTAGTGCTTGTCGGTCGAGTACTCGATGATCGGATACGGGTTGAGGAGCCGTTCGATGCCGCGCGCCCACGCGAGGTAACCCGTGCGGTCGCGCGTGTAGTCCCAGGTCGAGCGAATGACCGTGATTTCGAAATCGTCCCAGATGATTGAACCGTCGTTCCAGACGCACATCGATCCTTCGATACCGACGTCGCGGAGGGCGTCCAACAAGAGTTCGGCGTCCGGATCGAGGTAGACGTCGTCGCTGAGGCTCGTCGCGATCGCGATACGCCTCACGGCGTGAAGAGGACCGTCGCGTGCTGGGCCAGTGTCACGAGCGGTCCGGGCCAGACACCGAAGACCAGCGTGCCCAGCACGCCGAAGGCGATGACCGCCGCCGTCGAACGCGGCACCGCGACGCGGGCCGCTTCTGGAGCGTCATCGGAGTACAGCGCCGTGACCCAACGCAGGTAGAAGAAGGCGGCGATCGCGGCACTGATCAACGCGATCAACGCCAGCGCTCCCCCGCCGGTGTCGACGACCGCGGCAAGCACCGCGAACTTCGCGTAGAAGCCGGTCGTGAGCGGCACGCCGAGTTGGCTGAGCAGCAGGACCGCGAATGCAGCACCGAGCCACGGTTGACGTCGCGCCAGCCCCTGGTAACGCTCGATCGAGTGATGTTCGTCACCGACGCCGCCCACCAACGTCACGATCGCGAAGGACGCGACGACGACGGGCGCGTAGGTGATGACGTAGAACAGCGTCGCGGCGCTGCCGCGAATCGTGCCGGCCCAGACGCCGAGCAAGATGAACCCGGCGTGGTTGATCGACGAGTACGCCAGCATCCGCTTCACGTTGCGCTGCACGACCGCGAGTGACGCGCCGACCAGCGTCGTCAAGACAATGAGGATCCATAGGATCGGCCGCCACGTGTCGAGCTGGGTGCCGAGAGCCGAGATGAGCACGCGTAGGAGCGCCGCGAAAGCGCCGACCTTGACGATTGAGGCCATGAGGCCGGTCACCGGCGTCGGGGAGCCTTCGTAGACGTCGGGCGACCAGAGGTGGAACGGCACAGCGGCGATCTCGAAGGCGAAGCCGACCAACAACAACGCACCACCAGCGTAGAGGAGACCCGGGTGCAACAACACGTTCGATCCCAAGAAGTACGAGATCGTCGACAGGTTCGTCGAACCCGTCGCACCATAGACCAGGGCCGCACCGTAGATGAAGATCGCCGAGGCGAAGCCGCCGAGCAAGAAGTACTTAAGCGCCGCCTCCGATGACGTCGGGCGGTGCCGATCGAAGGCGGCGAGGACGTAGAGCCCGATCGACAAGATCTCGAGTCCGAGGAAGATGACGATGAGGTCGTTCGCCTGTGTCATCAGGAGCGCACCGGAACTCGACGCGAGCGCGAGAATGTGAAACTCGACGCCCGAGATCCGCTCGCGAATCGCCCAGTCGTGCGCGACCAGTGCGGTCATGATCACGCTGAGGGCGATCACCCCCGAGGCGACGACCGAGAAATCGTCGAGCACGATCGCGTGCGCAATGGTGACCGACGCGCCGGCGCGCGCGACACAACGCCATTGGAAGTAATTGACCACGAGGCTGGCCGTCGCCGCCGCGATCACGGTACTCGTCGCGACCACGAGCGGCACCTTGCCGCGCGCCAGTGCGGAGGCGAGCACGAGCGCGAGCGCGGCGCCGAAGAAGATCAGGACCGGCAGGATCGTCAGGTAGTGAATCGACGGGACCACGAGCTTCACTTGATCACCCCGCTTGGCGCAACGTGGTGAATGAGCTGCTGGACTGACGGCGTGATGCGGTCGAGCACCGGCTTCGGAAAGACGCCGAGCACAACGATCAAGACGACGACGGGCACCAGGACCCACTGTTCGTGCGGCGTCGCGTCGGCGATCTCAGCGTTGGCGCCTTCGGCCTTGCCGTGAAAGACCCTCTGATACGCCCAGAGCAAGTACAGCGCCGCGGCGACCACGCCGAACGTGGCCACGACGACCCACCACGAATGCGTCGCGAAGGTGCCGATAAGGATCAAGTACTCGCTCACGAATCCCGAGAGGCCGGGAAGACCGATCGAGGCCAGCATCACGACGGTGAAGAGCGCGGCCATGATCGGGGCCGGACCCTGCAAACCCTTGAAGTCCTTGATCAATATCGATCCGCGGCGCTTCTCGATGAACCCGATGATCAAGAAAAAGCCAATCGTGATGACGCCGTGGTTGAACATCAACAACACGGCGCCGACGGTGGCGATCGTCGAACCCGACATGACACCCAGCGTGATGAAGCCCATCTGGGCGATCGACGAGTACGCCACGAAGCGTTTCAAGTCTGGCGTCGTACAGGCGAGCATTGAACCGTAGATAATGCCGATCACCGCGAGGGTCAGTATCACCGGTCGCATGCCCACCAACGCCAACGGGAACAGTCCCACCGCGAAGCGAAGCATTCCGTAGGTGCCGAGCTTGGCGAGCAACGCGGCGATCTCGATCGATCCGGCCGTCGGCGCCTCGGCGTAGGTGATCGGCGACCAGGTGTGAAAGGGCCAGATCGGCGACTTCACGGCGAAGGCGATCGCGAAGGCGATGAAGAGCCACACGGCGGTGCCGTGCGACATCGCCGTCGTCGAGAGCGCACCGAAGGCGAAGGTCAGCGCCGAGCCCGGGACCTCGTGCTGGTGCATGAAGGCGAGGTACAGGGTGCCGACGAACAAGAACGCCGAGCCGGTGAAGGTGTAGATGAAGAACTTGAGCGCCGCCTTCGACCGTTCTTTACCACCCCACTGAGCGATTATGAAATACGACGGGATGAGCGTGAGTTCGAAGAAGATGAAGAACTCCAACAAATCGCGAGAGAGGAAACTGCCCATCGTGAAGCACGAGAGGAGCAACATCCACGCCACGAACGCCGGCTCTTGACGCCGGACGCGCGCGCCGAGTAGCGCCAACAGCACGGTGAGCGCGGTCAGTACCACCATCAACAACGAGATACCGTCGACCCCCACGTCGTACGCGAGGCCGAACGGGGCGGCCAACACGTGACGAGTCGCAAAATCAAATGTCTGGGCTCCGACGACGTGGTCGTTGTAGAGGCATGCCACCACGAGTGAAAGCACGAGTTCGAGCACCGAGGCGCCAATGGCGACAACGTAGGCGCGACCTTCGACCTTTCGCGTGGACGCCGCGCCAATCGCCGCGGCGAGCGGGATCACGAGCAAGAGGGTGAGCCACAACGAAGCGTGCATGCCTAGCCGACCCTCGCTACGAGAAAGACGATGACGACCGCCAGACCGAGGACAATTGCCAGCGCGTAATGGCGCAAGAATCCGGACTGCACCTTGCGTAGTCCCTCGGCGCTTCGGCGAACGCCCACGACGAGGCCGGTGACCGCGCCGTCAATGACTTTGGGTTCGATGACATCGTCACCGAACCGCGCCGCGTCGGTCAGCGGTCGACCGATGGTGGCGTCATAGAAGTCGTCCCAGTGCCACACGTGTTCGAGGAACGATGACTCGTAGCGTGACGACTCCGTAATATTGCGCCAGATCGAGAACGCCGCGAGCAGGCCGAACGCCGCCGCGACGACGTCGACGAGCGCGAGTCCGTACTGGGCGACGGTGTCGGCGTGGCCCCCAGCCGCGACGTAACCGAACGTCGGTGCGAGAAATCCGGCCAGTGAATCGTGGTGCAACCACGGTAGGTCGAGGACGCCGCCGAGCACGGTCAAGACGGCGAGCATGATGAGTGGCGTCGTCATCAACCACGTCGACTCGTGCGGGTCGTGACCCTCGGTGTCCTCACGGAATCGTTCGGTGCCGAGGAACGTGAGAATGAACAAACGGGTCATGTAGTACGCGGTCAGGATCGCGGTCAAGATGCCGAGAGCCCACAGCGCCTTATTGTGCTCGAAGACGTTCGTGAGGACGTCACCCTTGGACCAGAATCCCGCGAACGGTGGGATGCCCGAAATCGCCAACCAGGCAATCAAGAACGTCGGGAAAGTGAGCGGCAGATACTTATGGAGACCACCCATTTTGCGCATGTCCTGTTCGCCATTGAGTGCGTGAATGACCGAACCTGAACCGAGGAAGAGTAGCGCCTTGAAGAACGCATGACTGATCATGAGAAAGATCGCGGCGCTGTAGGCTCCGACGCCGACGGCGAGCACCATGTAACCGATCTGCGAAATGGTCGAGAAGGCGAGCACCTTCTTGATGTCCTTCTGAGACGTCGCGATGGTGGCGGCCACGAAGGCCGTCACTCCTCCGATGACGGCGATGGTTATGCGTCCGGAATGCGACAGGGCGAGGACCGGCGACATTCGCACGAGCAGGTAGACACCCGCGGTCACCATGGTCGCGGCGTGGATCAACGCCGAGACCGGTGTCGGGCCTTCCATGGCGTCGGGCAGCCAATTGAAGAGAGGAATCTGCGCGCTCTTGCCCGTCGCGGCGAACAACAGTGCCAGGACGACCAGCGTCGCCACCGTCGGGGTGAGCGTGCCGGCGCGCTCAAAGATCGCGAGGTAGGTCAACGTGTGCAACCGCGAGAAGAGCAAGAACATCGCGATCAACATGCCGGTATCGCCGAGCCGGTTGTATATGAACGCCTTCTGGCCAGCCGAGGCTGCTGAATCGCGATCAAAGTAGTAACTGATCAGCCAGTAGGAACAGAGGCCGACGCCCTCCCAGCCCACGAAGGTCAGTACCAAGTTGTTGGCGAGGACCAGCAACAACATCGAGAAGACGAAGAGATTCAGATAGATGAAGAACTTTCGGAAGTCTCTCTCAGTGTGCATGTAACCGATCGAGTACAAATGAATGAGCGCTGATATTCCTGTGACGAAAAGACACATCGTGATCGAAAGCGGATCGACGAGCAACGCGGCCGGCACGTGCAACGTCCCGACCGAGATCCACGCGAAGAGGTTGACCGTCACTCCGCGCGATGAGTGGTGCGTCAGCAGCACGAACGTGACGACCGCCAGAACGAAGCTCGAGGCGACCACCCCGGTGCCGATAGCGCCCACTTGCTTCTCGCTCAAGTCACGGCCGAGTAGGAGTAACGAAAGAAATCCGCACAGCGGCAAGAGAAGGACCAGTGTCGCAGCGGTTGACATTTCAGCCCTTCATCTCAGAGAGCTCGTCGACCGACGTCGACGAGCGACGACGAAATACCGAGACCACGATGCCGAGTCCGACGGTGACTTCAGCCGCGGCGACGACCATCACAAAAAAGACAATGGCCTGACCACTGATGTCGCTGAGCGTGCGCGCGAAGGTGACGAAGGTGAGGTTGACGGCGTTCAGCATCAGTTCAATGCACATGAACATGATGAGCGCCGAGCGCCGAGTCAAGAGTCCGAAAGCGCCGATCCCGAAGAGCACGGCGGCCAAGATGAGGTACCACGCGGCGGGGACGTTCACGCGCTCTCCTCGCCCTCGGTCGAGCCTTCGCGACGCGCGAGTAATACCGCACCGACCACGGCAATGATCAGCAGCGCCGCGGTCGCTTCGAAGGCGAAGAGATACGTCGTGAAGACCGCGGTGCCTAGTTCACGGACGTTGCCGGCGCCGGAGGAGAGCTTCGTCGTCACCGACGACGCGCCACTCACCCAGTCTGAACGCGCCATCAAGACGATGAGGCCGCCGACCGTGATCGCGACGCCGCCCGCCGCGAAGGCGCGCTGGCCCACGAGCGGTTCGAAGTGGATGTGCTCTCGGCGATCGACGCCGAGGAACATGATGACGAACAAGAACAGCACGACGATGGCCCCGGCGTAGACGATGATCTGCACCGCGGCGAGGAAGTCGGCCGACTGCGCGACGAACGCCACCGCGACGCCCAAGAGCGTCATGATCAAGCACAGCGCGGCGTGCACCGGATTCTTCACCGCGATCACGCCGACGGCCCCGACGAGGATGAGCAGCGCCGAAGTGGCGAATATGAGCACCCACTGGAAGGCGTAGGTGGTGGCGATCACGACTTGTCCTCGCGCTTGCGCCTGCGCACCTTCGCGCGAATCTCGTTCAACTTTCCCGGGAGCCCACGAAACTGCAACGGCACGTCCTCGGGTTCCAAGTGCTTCGGAAAGATGTTACGGATCTGCTTGGAGCCGGTCGCCTCGTCGTCGCGAACGCCCGACTGACCGGCTTCAGCCGCGCGCACGCCCGCGCCGAGATCGGCGGTCCACTGCACCACGCCTTCGTACGCGGCGGCGCCGTTAGGAGAGGTCGCGCGCATCCAACCGCCGGTCATGGCCGCTTCACCTTCGCGCCAGTCTTCCCAGGGCAGGCGCTGCGGGAAGCCCTGATCGTCGACGAGCAGCTCGGCCTTGGTGTAGATCGCGTCAGCGCGATTGGTGAAGGAGAACTCGAACATCTTGGATTCGGTGATCGCTTGGGTCGGACAGGCCTCGACGCAAAGGTCGCAGTGGATGCAACGCAAGTAATTGATCTCGTAGATGTAGCCGTAGCGTTCACCCGGACTGACCGGATGATCCGGCGGGTTGTCCAGACCTCGCACGTAGATGCAGTTGACGGGACAGACACCGGCGCACAGTTCACAGCCGATGCACTTCTCCATCCCGTCCTCGTAGCGGTTCAAGACGTGGCGTCCGTGCTGACGGGGCTGCTTCGGTCGCTTGGACTTCGGGTAGCTCGTGGTCACGGTCGGACGCGACAGATGCTGAAAGGTCAACTTGAAGCCGGCGAAAAAGTCGAGCGCGCCCACTAGTCGCTCTCCTCATCGGTCATCTCGCGAAGTACGTCGCCGGGCAACGGTCGCTCGCCGACGATCGGCAGTACCGAGTCGGGGCCGACCTCGCGGGTCTGTCCCAGCGAGAACGCCCGTGTCAGCACCGAATACGAGACCAGTACGACGGCCCCCATCATGAAGCCCCAACCCTTCGCGACCAGGAAGCCCGCCACGATCAGCATCCACCCGAGACTGAGCGGGATCAACCGCTTCCATCCCAGGTCCATCACCTGGTCGTAACGAAAGCGCGGCAGCGACGCGCGGAACCAGACGTAACAGAACGCGAAGCCGATCGTCTTGACGAGGAACCAAGCGATCGGAAAGAGCCACTTCAGGTGCGCCACGTCGGGTGCCCAACCGGCCGGTCCCCCGAGGAAGAGCGTCACAATGATGGCCGACATCGTGATCGTGTTCATGTACTCGGCGAGGAAGAAGATCGCGAATCGGAACGAGGAGTACTCGGTGTGGAATCCTCCGACCAGTTCGCTCTCGGCCTCGACGACGTCGAAGGGCGGGCGATTCAACTCCGCCGTGATCGCGATGACGAACACGACGAACGGCACGACGCCGAGTCGGATGAGGTTCCAGTGCCAAACGCCGTGGGACTGGGAGGTGACGATGTTGTGCACCGAGAGTGATCCGGTGACGAGCACGACGGTCACGATCGTCATGCCGAGCGCCGCTTCGTAACTGATCATCTGAGCGCTCGCACGAACCGACGAGAGCAAGGGGTATTTCGAACCGGACGACCATCCGGCGAGCATGACTCCGTAGACCGAGATGCCCGACATCGCGAGCAACAACAAGATTCCCATCGGCGGATTCGCGACCTGGAGTAAGACTCTGTGCCCGGCGATCGTCATCTCACCGCCGATCGGCACCAGACCGAACGTGATGATGGCCGGTACGAGCACGAGGAACGGCGCCAACATGAAGATCGTGCGATCGGCCTCGGAAGGAATCAGATCTTCCTTCAGGATCAGTTTCAATCCGTCAGCCAACGTCTGGAGGAGACCGAAGGGACCCCAGCGCTGGGGTCCGATGCGGCTCTGCATGTCGGAGATCACCTTGCGCTCGAACCAGATCATCACGATGACTGAGGTCATCAAGAGCCCGAGGCCCGCGAGACACTTGACGATGACGATGACGATGACGGCGAAGTCCACGCCGTGATTGAACAGCGGATCGGTCACAGCGAGCCAACTCATGCGCTCTCCAGACGAACTTGAGAGATGACGTCGCCCCCGTCGAGGATCGGTCGCACGACGTCGTTGCCTTCGGCGTCGAGGGACCCGAACGCGACCTCGGTGACGCCTCGAGGAACAGTGTCGTCGAGAGCGACCGGTAGGCGAACCGAACCGCGAGGCCCACTCACCCCGACCACGTCGCCCGTGACGACACCGAGTCGGTCGAGGTCGAAGTGGTTGAGGTACAGCACACTCACAGCCTTGAGTGTGTCGAGTGACGGCGAACCCTGCACGGCGACGCCATTGTCGTAGAGACGCCGGCTCAGATTAACCCGCAATGAATACGCGTCGGCGAGCGGGACCTCGAGCTTGTCGTTTGCGCCGAGATCGCTCAAGGTCGCCGACGTTGTCGACCTCACCGAGGCCACTTCGATCTTCACGGTCGATCCCGCGTTCGCGCCGAGACCCTCCTCTTCGGTCGAACGAATTCCAGGGAAGGCCATCGGATCCAGTGGACGACGGGCGGTACGCTCCGCGACGTCGCCCACGACCACACCGTCACTCGTGGCGTCATTGAGCACTGACAGCGCCGGATAGCCCGTCGTTTCCTCAATCGTTTTAGCGGCCTGTTCGACCGACGCGAGTCCGAGACTCTGTCCCAGCTCTTCGGCCAATTCCGACGCGATGGCGAGGTCGGGCCACGCCGAGCCGGGAGCCACAATCTTCGGCGCGACCGCCGTCACGCGCCCTTCGATATTCGTCACCGTACCGAAGCGCTCGTGTTGCACCGCGGCCGGCAGCACGACGTCGGCGTACGCGAGCGACGCGCCGCCGTGACCGGTGACGGCGACGACGTCGGCACGGTCCAGGGCGACGCGCGCACCGACCACGTCGAGCACGTTGCCGAGCAGGCAACCACCCAACATCAGTAGTGCGGTCTGCTCACCGGAGCGCATGGCCTCGAGTTGGGCCAGGGTGTCACGGCCGACGTTCTCGGCATCAAAACCGCGCCCGGGACGAAGCGCGGGGCCCAATCCCATGTCGAGCGCGCCCATGAGGTTGGAGCGTCGAAGGGCCGGCAGGAACTTGGCCGACGGGAACTGAATTGCCAGGAGTCGAATCGCGCGCTCGAGGACCTTGGATGACTCGGCCACGTTCGGTCGCCCCACGACGAAGACGACGCCCTCGCCCGCCTCACCGATCAGTTCACGAGCGTCGTCGAGTTCACCTTGTGTGACGACGACACCTTGCGGAAGGACCCCGTCACCGAGCGCTTGGGCGATCAAATGCGCCTCTCCAGGTCGCACGGGCAGCGACACCCGCGCGAGCGATCGCAGGGCGCTGGTGCCGAACGCCAACTCAACGATTGAGCGTTGATAGCGCACGGCGCGCTCGCGCAGACGAAGGAAGAGGATCGGCAGTTCCTCGCGGAGGTCGCCGGTCAGCGTCACGACGAGACGCGCCGTCGCGGCCTCGTCAATCGTCGCGTGCGGGAGTGTCTGGAGGAGGGCGGCGTCGAGACCGTCGCCGTACTGCGCGTCGAGGTGATCGGTGCGCAAGATGCCGCGCAGCAGTCGCTCCCACGCAAAGGCGCCTTCATTCGTCAATGCCGCGCCACCTATCGCGCCGAGACCGTTGGCGGTTTCCGATGCTCGTCGCAGCAGCTCGGCCGCTTTGCCGAGCGCGACGCCCCAACTCACCGCGACGAGGGTGCCATCTCGTCGCACGAGCGGTTCAGTGATTCGAGTCGCCGCGTCGAGTGGATCCGTCAACTCTTCGTTCCCGTCGATCGACTCGAGCGTAAATCGACCCTTGTCGCAGAGCCATCCGTGATTCACGGGCTCGCTGTCGACGCCCAAGACGCGCGTCAGACGGTTGCCCGATGACTGCACCGCGACTCGACAGCCCACGGCACAAGTGGTGCAGGTACTCTCAATCTGCTCTAGGTCCCACGGTCGAGCGCTGAAACGGTACGGCTTGGCGGTCAAGGCACCCACGGGGCAGATCTGCACCGTGTTACCCGAGAAGACCGAATCGAAGGGCTGGGTCGGCGAGGTCGCCACTTCGATGCGTTCGGCGCGACCGGCGAAGGCGATCTGGGCGTCGCCCGCCACGTCGGCGGCGAACCTCGTGCAGCGCGCACATTGGATGCAGCGCTCGCGGTCCAAGAGGATCAGCGCGCCGATCTCGACCGGCTTCACCCAATGGCGCTTCTCTTCGATGAAGCGAGTCTCTCCAGAGCCGTGCGACAACGCCTGGTCCTGCAGGGGGCATTCGCCACCCTTGTCACAGACGGGGCAGTCGAGCGGATGATTCGCGAGCAGGAATTCGAGGACGCCGTCCTGGGCCTTCTTGACTTTTTCGGAGTCGGTGACGACGTTCATGCCGTCGTTGACCTTCAAGTAGCACGCCGGCTGAAGGGTCGCGCCGCGCGGTGAGTCGACTTCGACGAGACACATGCGACAGATCCCGACCGGCTCCATGCGCGGGTGGTAACAGAAGCGTGGCACGTAGGTACCGGCGCGCTCGGCGACTTCGATGAGCAGTTCGCCGGGCGCGGCCTCGATCGAACGACCATTCACCGTAATGGTCACGGTCGAGCGAGTTGCGTCAGTCATGAGGACATCCGCCGTTCGTCACGTGCTCGACGAAGTCGTCGCGGAACATCTGGATAGCCGAGTGGACCGACGACGGAATGGACGGGCCCAACACACAGATCGTCGTCTGTTGCGGTGGCCATGTCAGCCCGGGCGCAATGTTGTCGCAGAGATCGAGCAGGAGGTCGACATCTTCCATGCGGCCGCCGCCGTGTTCGACGCGGTACATCGCACGCTCGATCCATCCAGAACCTTCGCGACACGGCGTGCACTGCCCGCACGATTCGCGGGCGAAGAATTTAGTGATTCGCCACGCCGCGCGCACGACACACGTCGTCTCATCCATGACCACGATCGAGCCCGAACCGAGCATCGAACCCTTTTCCGCGACCTCGTCTTGGCCCAGAGGTAAGTCGAGCAGTTCGGGACCGAACCAGGGCGCCGAGACGCCGCCGGGGATGATTGCCCTTATCTTCTTGCCGTCGATCACACCGCCACCGAGTTGCGGGTCATAGATGAGGTCACGGAATGTGTTCTTCACCATCTCGATCTCGAACACGCCGGGATTGTTGACGCGACCGGCGAGCGCGAACAACCGCGTGCCGGTCGAACGGCCACCGCCCAGGGCAGCGAAGGCCGCGCCGCCGTTGGTGATGATCCACGGCAAGTTCGACATGGTCTCGACGTTGTTGACGACCGTCGGCTCACCGTAGAGACCGGCGACGGCCGGGAAGAATGGGGGCTTGATGCGCGGAAATCCGCGCTTACCTTCCAGGGATTCGATAAGTGCGGTCTCTTCGCCGCAAATATAGGCACCGGCACCCGGGTGCACCACGACGTCAATCGAGAAGTCCGAATCGAGGATCTTGCTGCCCAGCGCTCCGAACTCGTAGGCGTCATTGACGGCCTGTTGCAGGCGCTCGAGCCCGAGCGCGAACTCGCCTCGCACGTAGATGAAGACCGACGAGACCTGCAGGGCGTAGGCGGCGATGATGACCCCTTCGACCAACTGGTGCGGGTCGCGCTCCAACAATAAATGGTCCTTGAACGTCGCCGGCTCAGATTCGTCACCGTTCACCACGAGATACGAGATGGGCGACTTGCGCAACATCGACCATTTGCGACCAGCCGGGAAGCCGGCGCCACCACGACCCAACAGGGACGCTTGATCGACTTCGCTGGCCACGGCCTCGGGGAACATCATGAGCGCCTTACGCAGAGCTTCGTAGCCACCGGTCGCGAGGTAGCGCGTGAGGGTGAACGAGTCCGCGTACTCCAAGCGCGAGAGGACGATTCGAGGAGCGGTCAGAGTCGTCACGACTTGGGCTCCTTGGGCGTGCGATCTTGGCGCGCCTCCGAGGCCGCTAAGCGCTCGGCGCTCACGTCAGCGCGCGGGGCGTGCAGACCCCCGGCGCGGCGTACACGAATCAGCGTGCCGTGGGGTGGAATGTCGTGATCCAGTTTTCCGGCGCGTAACTGCGCAAAGACCGCGTCGAGGGCGCCGGGCGTGGTGGTTCGCACGTAGCGATGGTTCACCTGGACGCACGGCGCGAAGTCACAGTCGGCGAGACATTCGGACTCTTCCAGGGTGAACAGTCCGTCACTGGACGTCGCGCCCACCGGACAACCGAGCGAGGTACTGGCGTGCTCGAGCAGTTCATCGCCGCCGGCCAGCAGACAGGCGATGTTCGTGCACACCGCCACGACGAAGCGGCCAACCGGCTCGAGGTGGAACATGTCGTAAAAGAGCGCGGTGCCGCGTACGTCGGCCGGCGTCGTCAACGTCAATTCGGCCACTTCGGCGATTCCCTCGTCACTGACGTAGCCGTCTTGCTCTTGGGCGAGATGGAGCAGCGGCAACATGGCAGAGCGAGGTCTCGGGTAGAGCGCGAGCACTTCTTCGGCCCGTTGTCGAATGTCAATACGAAAGTGACTCATCGGTCGACCTCGCCCAAGACCGGGTCAATCGTGGAGATAACCGTGATCGCGTCGGACATCATTCCTCCGCGCATCAACAACGACACGGCTTGCAGATTCACGAAACTGGGCGCGCGCACGTGCATGCGATAGGGCTTCGCGGTGCCGTCCGCGACGATGTAGCAACCGATTTCACCGCGCGGCGATTCAACGGCCGAGTAAACCTCGCCAGCGGGAACCTGGAAACCTTCGGTGAAGAGCTTGAAGTGATGGATCAACGCCTCCATGGACTCACCGATGCGCGCGCGCGGCGGCGGCGTGACCTTGGGGTCCTGGCTGCGGTAGTCGCCGCTCGGCATCTTCTCGATGCACTGGCGAACGATGCGAATCGATTCGCGGATCTCGTTGAGTCGAATCGCGTAACGGTCGAAGTTATCGCCGTAGGTGCCGACGATGACGTCGAATTCCACCTGGTCGTAGGCGAGGTAGGGCATCGCGCGACGCAGGTCCCACGCGACGCCGGTCGAACGAAGCAGCGGTCCGGTGACGCCGAGAGCCAGGGCCTCCTCAGCGGCCAGGGGCGCGACGCCGATCATGCGATTGCGAAATATCGGCTGGCCGGTCAAGAGCTCGTCGTACTCGAACGTTCGAGCGTAAATGGTGTCGCAAATGACGAGCACGTCGTCTTGCCAGCCGTCGGGCAAGTCGGCCGCGACGCCGCCGGGGCGCACGTAGTTGAGATTGAGTCGAAGCCCCGCCGTCTTCTCGAAGAAGGCCAGGATCAACTCTCGTTCGCGAAGTCCGTAGATCATCATCGACGACGCCCCGAGGTCCATGCCATTGGTCGCCATCCACACGAGGTGCGAAGAAATACGATTCAGTTCGCTCATCAACATGCGAATCCATATCGCGCGATCGGGAATCTCAATGTCCAGGAGTTTCTCAACGGCCATCGAATAGCAGAGTTCGTTGATCACCGGGCTGAGATAGTCCATGCGCGTCACGTTGGTCCCGCCCTGGATGTAACTCAACTCCTCACCGGTCTTCTCCATACCCGTGTGCAGATAGCCGATAATCGGTTTCGTGCGCAGCACGAACTCACCGTCGAGTTCGAGCATCAGACGTAAGACCCCGTGGGTCGAGGGGTGTGCCGGACCCATGTTGATGATCATGGTTTCGTCGTCGCGCCGGTCGAAGTCGATCGACGTGGGATCGAGGGTCAGTCCGTCGAGACGAAGGACGGCTCCGGCTTCGCGGCCGAGTTCGTCGGCGTTCGTCGACGAGCGGCGCTGGAGTTCTTGAGCACCTTCGGAGGTCTCGGCCGTGAGCAGGTCGAGCCGATCGGCCGCGCGGACGTTCGAATCGGTCATCGCGGACCCGGGGACTCTTTGAACTGCACGGGGACGCGCCCGGCGCCGTAGTCCTTGCGCAGCGGATGACCTTCCCAGTCTTCGGGCATCAAGATACGCGTCAAATCCGGGTGGTTCGTGAAGAGTATTCCGAACAGATCGAAGACCTCTCGCTCCATCGCTTCGGTCCCGGGGTAGAGCGCGAACAACGAATCGATCTTCGGCGCGTCATCGCCGGCCTGGACCCGTATACGAACGCGCTCCTTCTTCGACAGGCTGAGCAAATTAACGACGATCTCGAAGCGGGTGGCGTCGACGCCCTCGGGCAGCCACCGATCGAAGTGTTCGAGATAGTCAACACCGCAGAGGTCGACGCACATTTCGAAGCCGTCGGCGCGAAATGATGCGACCAGGTCGACGTACTGCTCGAGCGTGGGAAAACAGCACAGGTCCGCGGCCAGTGCTTCACTGGTGATAACGCCCGGGGGGGCCGTGGAAGACAGGGAGGTCACTTCGGTGTGCCTACCCTCACGGCGACGGGGACCTCGGGGGTCCAGAGTTCCGCAGCGCCGTCGATGTGAACCGGACGGCCTTCGTGACGGCGCTTCAAGATCTCGCCAGTGCGAATCTGTTCGTGCAACGTCAAAATGGCGTGCATCAAGGTCTCGGGACTGGGTGGGCATCCCGGTGCGTAGACGTCGACCGGCACGATCTGGTCGACCCCCTGGACGATGGCGTAGTTGTTGAACAGTCCCCCGGTCGAAGCGCACACGCCCATCGAGATGACCCACTTGGGTTCCATCATCTGGTCGTAGACCTGGCGAAGGACTGGCGCCATCTTCTGGCTGACGCGACCAGCGACGATCATCAGGTCGGCCTGTCGAGGCGAGTTTCGAAAGACCTCCATGCCGAAGCGCGCAATGTCGAAGTCGGCGCCGCCCGTCGCCATCATTTCAATGGCACAACAGGCCAGTCCGAACGAGGCCGGCCAGACCGACGCGCGACGCGCCCAGCGCACGATGTCCTCCAACGGACCCGTCAGAAAGTTGTGTTGTAGATCTTCTAAGGCCACTTAGGCCGCCTGATCGGAGTCGGAGTTGATGCGAAGGATCGTCGACGAACTAGTACGCGCGGGCGTCCCCGGTACGAGGTGCTTCACCGGTCCCCACGAGAGCGCGCCCTCCGAGACCAAGAAGAGCAGTGCACCAAACACCGTCAAGGAGAAGACCAGCACTTCAATGAGTCCGAAGAGACCGAGCTGTCGAAAGACGACGGCGAAGGGGTACATGAAGACGACTTCGATGTCAAAGATCACGAAAATCATCGCGACCAGATAGAAACGAACGGGGAAGCGCTGTGGTGGCTCGACTTCGGGGACAATCCCGCACTCGTAGGGTGCCAACTTCGCGTCCGAGGGTCGCTTTCGAGGCGCCAGCATGGCTGACATCACAAGCGAACCCGCACCGAAGAGCACTCCGAGAATCAGGAGTCCCAGTATTGGTAAGTACTGGTCCACGGACATCATTTCTATCAGACAGAATTAACCGTTCCTGATTGAGGAGCATTGGACATGCTCACTTCGGGCCGACCGAACGGTCTTGCTGGCCCCAGCGTCACCGGTTCGTCCGACTCGCGGAGCTGGGTCTTAAATACTGCGCGCCCGCTCCCCTTGCCGGTCCCGTTGTTGCCTACTTTGGTCTCCACAGTCGACGTTCGTAGTCGACTGGACAATAAGCATTGGCCGGCCGTTGATGCCGGTCACGCCAACGAGTACCGTGGCGGCCTTGGACCACCAGTACGGAATGCGTAGTTGGATGCCAAGAGTATTTCCCCACTCGTTCAGATTCATAGAATGAATAGTGCAGTCCACCATTCCGGTGTCACATAACGCGCCGTAAAACGGAACCTGCTCAAATCCCTTCGGCCGATGTGCACCGACGCGAACCTCCTAGGCTGTTCCGGTGACAAGCCTGCGCGATGTCGTATCGAAACCGACCGTCTTTGACGTCGTCATCGTCGGCGCGGGCCCGAGCGGATCGGCCTGCGCGTACTGGTTGGCCCGCGCGGGGTGGTCGGTATGTTTGATCGAGAAGAAACAGTTCCCGCGCGAGAAGACCTGCGGCGACGGCCTGACGCCGCGATCGGTCTATCAACTGCGAGAGATGGGGCTCGAGGATTCCGTCGCGACCCACGGCCACAAGTTCAATGGACTGCGGGGCTTCGGTTTCGGCGCCTCGCTCGAGATGAACTGGCCCGATCACCCTGTCTTTCCTGGCTACGGCTACACCATCACCCGATTCAATCTTGACGGTCTGGTCGCTCAACGCGCCGAGAGCCTCGGCGCCACGCTGCTCAACGGCGTCGAAGCGGTCGCTCTCTTGGAGCCGACGCCCGACCTGAACAACGGGCTCAAAGGTGCGGCCGGAGTGGCGGTCAAAGACAAGGATGACGTCGTGGGCGAGATTCGCGCGCGCTATCTCGTGGTCGGCGACGGACAGAACTCGCGACTCGGACGCGAACTCGGCACGGTGCGAAACAAATCGTGGCCCATGGGCATGGCGCTACGCGGGTATTACACGAGCGATCGTCACGACGAACCGTGGATCGACTCGCACCTTGATATCCGTGACCCCGAGGGCGCCGTCGTTCCGGGTTATGGATGGATCTTCCCGCTCGGCGACGGCCGCGTGAACGTCGGCGTCGGGCTCCTCTCGACCGGCGGTGCGTGGAAGGGCGTCAACACGACCAAGCTCCAGGAGTACTTCGTCTCCCAGACGGCCGACGCGTGGGGACTGAATGACGAGTCGTGCTGTGGTCCGGCGACCGGCGGGCGCCTGCCCATGGGCCTCGCCCTCGGTCCACGACGAGGTCCCAACACACTGACGATTGGTGACGCCGCCGGCACGGTGAACCCCTTCAACGGCGAAGGCATTGCCTACGGCTACGAGACCGGACGAATCGCGGCCGCCGTGGTCGCCGAGGCGCTCGTGCACAACGACTCGTCACTCCTCGGCCTCTACGACGAGCGCCTCGAGTCGGCATACGGCGACTACTTCAAGGTCGCGCGCGCCTTCGTTCGGATCATCTCGGAGCCGAAGATTCTGTCGGCGTGCGTCGCGGTCGGTATGCGAATCGAACCCCTGATGAACGAACTGCTCGCCATCATGGCGAATCTGATGCGCAACGACAAGAACGGTCCGGCCGAGATCGGTTACCGCGCGCTCCTACGACTTTCCGACGTCATCCCCGAGCGCGCGTACGCGATGTTGTTGAACAGCGAGAAATCAAAACACTGACGTCGCTGCGTCGGTACTGCTCGCACCGTGACGAATACGCTGTGCGTAGATCTAGGCCGGCTTGGACGACGGCGACACGATGCGTGACAATAACGTGCTGGTCAGGCCCGACACGAATGTCTCGGCCTTCGGCCAATCGTTGACGAGCACGCCGAGTGTCACCTCGTAGTGACCGCTCGTCATCTCGACCATCACGAGATGGGGGCTCCCGGGCAGGTTCGCAAGTGACAGAACGGATTCACCACCGCGCGACCAACCGCGCAAGAACGTCGCCGGTCGGTAGTTCACGCCCACGTTCGTGGTGGGAAGTTTCACGTTATTGATCGCGCGAACCAGCGCGACGTTCGACGTCACGAAGCACGAGCCGAAGCTCTTGCGCGACATCTCGGCGGTGTCCTTATGGACCATCGTGGTCGTGTGGTAGTACTGCGACGTCGAGACCGCTTCGATTCCGCCGTACGACGCTGAGGCGAAGATCTGGGACGACACTTCGTAATCCGGCAGTTGTCCCGCGGCGCCGTAGACGCGATCACGCGGGGGCGCGACGGCGAGGCACTTCGCGAAGTCGCCAAAGATCTCGGTCAACACCGCGTTCTGTTTCTTTCTCTTCACGGGCTTGGTCGGTAGTGTCTCGACCTTCCCCGGCGCTGAAAAAAGATCGGCCAATGGCGATGTCTCGCTCGCCGGCATGAGATACCAGCCGATCGGCAGGTCCTTCAACGTCAGGTTTACGTGGCGCGCATCGGCGAGTTCACTGGAACCTGACGAGTTTCGAAAGAGCCACGAACCGATTCCTCCGGCGAGGGCCGCAATCAATACGATGACCGCAACGCTGTAGACGCCGGCGCGGCGGCGATGGCGCGCGACGACCCCACCGTGTGCGATCACCATCGCGCGCAGGGCCTCGAAATCATTTCGACTGGGGTTGCGCCAGCAGTAGCGAACGCCGGCGGCCGTCGCGAAGAGCGCCATACCGCGCGAGAAGCGCGCGAGTTGGATGTTGGACAGTTCGCTCCACAGCGTTTGCCACGCGACAATCGGATCGCCCGCCAATTGCGTGAGCGCATTGTCGTCCGCGAGGAGCGTGACGGGCGTCACGGCGCCGTGGGGTACGAAACTCGGTCGAACCGACCACCCTTCGCTACGCAGTTGCGCACTCATGATTTCGCGGCAACCCGCGCCGCTTCGACGGCTTTGTCGACGGTGCTCGCGAGATCGTCAGCGCTGTGCGCGAGCGAGACGAAGAGAATCTCGTAGGCGCCGGGCGCGAGCGCGACACCGCGTTCGAGCATCGCGTGGAAAAACGAACGGTAGAGCCCGTTCTCACACAACACCTTGGCTTCGCCGAAGTTCGTCGGAGCCTCGAACGGTTCTCGTGAGAGAAAGAGGCCCATCAACGGTCCCCGCGTGGGACAGTGCCCGTACAGGCCACCCGCCGCGATCGCCCCTTCAAGGTTTTTGGCGAACGTGGCGACCCGTTCGGTCAGATCCTGATAGTCGCGGGGTGTCACGAGATTCAAGACGGTCGTGCCCGCCGCAGTCGCCAGTGGATTACCCGACAGAGTCCCGGCTTGATACACCGGGCCGAGCGGTGCGAGCGAGGACATGATCGCGCGAGGACCGCCAAACGCGCCCACGGGTAGCCCGCCACCGATGACCTTGCCGAAGCACCACAGATCGGGCGTCACGCCGAAATACTCTTGCGCGCCGGCGAAGGCGAGTCGAAAACCCGTGATCACTTCGTCGAAGATCAGTACCGCCCCGACGCGGGTGCATTCGGCACGAAGTCCTTCTAAGAATCCGCTGGTTGGAGCGACGAGATTCATGTTGGCAGCCACCGGCTCGACCAACACCGCCGCGACGTCAAAGTCCAGCGTCGGTACTTCGTTGTAGGGGGCGACGACCGTGTCGCCGACGGCGCCCTTCGTGACTCCGGCGGACCCGGGCAGTCCCAGTTGGGCGACGCCGCTTCCGCCCGCCACCAACAGCGCGTCGGAGTGTCCGTGATAGCAGCCGTCGAACTTCACGATCTTGTCGCGACCCGTGTAGCCGCGCGCCAGGCGCACGGCGCTCATCAGCGCTTCGGTACCCGACGAAACCAGACGTACCTGCTCGAGGCCGGCCACTCGCGCGGCCATCGCTTCGGCGAGCAAGACCTCACCCGGCGTCGGCGCGCCGAAAGTCGTCCCCTCACCCGCCGCCTCGCGAAGGGCGTGCACGACGTCGGGGTGCGCGTGACCGAGCAGTGACGCACCGTAGGACTGGACGAAATCGAGGTAGCGCGTACCGTCAACGTCTTCGACGTAGGCGCCACTGCCTCGAGCCACCGTGTAGGGAGTACCGCCGACCGAGCGAAACGAGCGAACTGGTGAGTCGACGCCGCCCGGCAGGACACGTTGGGCCCGTTGGAACCACGCCTCATTGAGTGAGGTCAACGCGCGAGCTCCGTGGCGATCTCGCGGGCGAAGTACGTCAAGACGAAGTCCGCGCCGGCGCGGCGCACTGCCGTCAACTGTTCGAGCGCGACGGCCGGTCCGTCGATCCAGCCTTTGGCGGCGGCGGCCTTCACCATCGCGTACTCGCCACTGACGTGATACGCGCACAGGGGCACGTCGAGTTCATGTCGCAGGTCGCTCAACACGTCGAGGTACGTCATCGCCGGCTTGACCATGACGATGTCCGCGCCCTGGGCAACGTCGGCCCGGGCTTCGCGAAGGGCCTCACGGCGGTTGCGGTAGTCCTGCTGGTACCCCTTGCGATCGCCGCCGTCGACGATCTCGACTTCCACCGCGTCGCGAAACGGTCCGTAGAGCCCGCTGGCGTACTTCGCCGCGTAGGCCATGATGATCGTTTCGTCGAACCCCGCCGCGTCAAGTGTGCTGCGAATTGCGCCGACTTGGCCGTCCATCATGCCGCTCGGGGCGACGACCGACGCCCCGGCGTCGGCCTGAGCCAACGCGACGCGTCCGTAAAGTTCGAGCGTCGCGTCATTGTCAACGGTGCCGTCACTGCGAAGGACGCCGCAGTGGCCGTGACTGGTGTACTCATCGAGACAGAGGTCCGCCATGAGGACCAATTCGTCGCCGAAGTCGTCGCGCAGGGTTCGCAGCGCCACTTGGGCAACGCCCTGTGGATCCCATGCGCCACTGCCGAGCTCGTCCTTCGTCGACGGCACGCCGAACAAGATGACGCCACCCACGCCGACGCGCACCAACTCCTCGACCTCTTTGCGCAGCGACTCGATGGTGTGTTGGAACTGACCCGGGAGTGAGGCGATTTCGCGCGCCTCGCTCAGTCCTTCGGCCACGAAGAGCGGCGCGACGAAGTCATCCGGGGCGAGAGTCGTTTCGGCGACGAGGCGGCGAAGGGCCGGCGTGCGCCGAAGCCGGCGGGGACGTTCGGTGGGAAACACGGACCCAGCCTAGGACAGGGCGAATGACGCGTTGCCAGTTAGTGCGAGAGTTCGGCGAGGCGCGTCTGCAGTTGCGGCCCCCAGCCTTCAATGACGTGAGGGTGATCAAGGCGCACTGTCGCGCCGGTCGTCGTGCCCGGGACGACGACCCAGGCGTCGCTCTTGACGTACTCGCGCGCGACCATCCAGGCCGACGGCGCGCCGATGAAGAGGACATCGGCATTTTGCAGCGTCGCCGAGTCGCTCGAATCCAACGCCAAGGCGACAGTCTCGTAGCAGGCGGCCGTCTCCACTTCGAGGCCCTTCTCGCGCAAGGTCGTGATCAGTTCTTCGCGCATTGATTGCGCGCCCAGCAAGAGCACCGGACCCCGCGAGACGTAGGGCGCAAGCGCGATGGCCGAGCCGTCGCCCTGGGCGTGCACCCGTATCCCCCGCGTGCTCAGCGCGCTCGACGTCGTCGCTCCCACAGCGAACACTTCAACGTCGGACATTGACGCGTGACGGGCGATCTCGACGTAGTCGGCGCCGCGTTCGCTCGTCACGACCAGTGAGCGAAATGTTCCGTAGGCCGTTGACGACGCCAGAGCGGCGGACACGTCGTCGCGGTCAAAGTACAACGTCGTGGTGAGTGGCACTTCATCGACCGCCGCCCCCGTGGGGAGCCACGCCATCAACGGGTCGTTCTTTCCGTGCTCGCGTGTCACCACGATGTTCACGTCGTTCGTTGCCAACCAGTGAGAGCGCCGCCGCCCATCTCATCGCGTAGGTGACACGCCAACGAGCGGCCCAGCGAGTCGGCGTCCTCGCCGTGGAACACGGCGCGTACGCTTCGCGAACCATCGACGCCCACCATGACGCCACTCAGGGCAATCGTGTCGCCCGAAATGCGCGCGTACGCACCGCACGGCACCGAACACCCGGCACCGAGCTCGGCGAGGAACGCGCGCTCCGCCACCAGCGCGGTCATTGCGTCGCGCTGGTTGAGACGTACCAACAGCTCGGCCGTGACGTCGTCACTGTCTCGAACTTCGAGCGCCAGGGCACCTTGGCCGACCTGGGGGACGAACCACTCGGTGTCGAGTCGTTCGGCCGCCAGATCGCCCTCCCCCAAACGTTCCAGCGCGGCCGCCGCGACGACGACCGCGTCAATGTCACCGCGGCCGGCCGCGGCGAATCGCGTCGCCATATTTCCGCGTAAGCCCACGACGCGCAGATCAGGTCGTCTCTCGAGCAAGAGCGCTCGCCGCCTGGGCGAACCGGTGGCGACGGTCGCGCCCGGCCCGAGACCGGCGAGCGAGCGACCGATGAGGACGTCAGCGGGGTCGAGTCGTTCCGGCACGCACGCGAGCGACAAACCCTCCGGCGTCGTGCTCGGCAGGTCCTTGGCACTATGTATCGCGACGTCCGCATCGCCGTTGAGCACGGCTCGTTGAACTTCGACGGCGAATACGCCCTGTGCGCCAATCTGATCAAGCGACACGTCCACATGGCGGTCTCCGTGTGTTTCGAGTGGCACGAGCACCGACGCCACGCCACTCTCACTCAGACGACGTTGGACCAACGATGCCTGCACGAGTGCCAACGGCGAGCGACGGGTCGCGAGGCGCAACTCGCTCATAGATCAAAGAGCGTGCGCGTGGCCTCGCTCAATCGCGTCCCTTGATCGGTGCCGGCCGCTTCTTTCAACACCACCGTCGGACGATGGGCAATCTTGGCCACGACCGAGCGCAGAATCGACGCGAGCTTCTCGCGCTGTTCCAGCGTCAGGCCCTCCAGATCGCCGTCGCGGCGCGACATCTCGGCCGCCACGACGTCATCAAAATATTCGCGCAATTCACTCACGATCGCCGACGCGCCTCGGGCACGCTGATCGCTCAGGAACTTCTCGACGTCTTCGGCGACGATTCGCTGCGCGTCGTCAATGGCGTCGCGACGGTCGCCCAACGCCTGACCGACCCGCTCGCGAAGATCGCCGATATCGATACGACGCACGTGACCGAGACCGGTGACGTCGCTCGCCACGGCTCGCGGCAGTCCGAGGTCAACGAAGAGCACGTCCTCTTGACATTGTTCAAGGTCTCCTCGAGTGACGATCGGCGAGGAGACCTCGACCGCGGCCACGACCAATCGCGCCGTGGTGATAAGCGTGGCGACGTCCCCAAGCGTGCCGACCGCCACGCGTGCATCGTCCAACTCGTCACGCAGGCGTTCGCTTCTCGCGGACGTTCGATTGCAGATCGTTATGTGGCGAAGGCGTGCCGGGCGCGCCAAGAGCGCGCGGGCAATTCCACCGGCCAACTGACCGGCGCCGATGATGACGACGACGGCGCCCTCGAGGTCAACGCCGAGGTCATCGGTCGCCATCATGACCGAGGCCTGCGCGAAACTCGTGCTGCCTCGCGCGATCGGTGTTTCAACGCGAACTCGTCGACCGGACGCGAGTGCGCGTTGGAAGAGTTCCGTGATCTCCGGACCGGCCGTCTGTTCTTCAATTGCTAACTCGAGTGCGCGGCGCAGTTGTCCGAGCACTTCGAACTCCCCGGGCACGACGGACTTGAGTCCGGAGGCGACACTGAAGAGGTGCGTCGCGACAGCTCGATCGAAGTTGACCGTGAGGTGATCGGAGAACTCGACCGGCGCCAGCCCCGTCGCCTCGGCAATGGTGTGAGTAATCTCTTCGATCGCGCCGTGAAATCGGTCAATGACTGCGACGACCTCGGTGCGCAGACACGTTGAGACGAACACCGCTTCGTGGATGTTTCGCTGACTCATCAAGGTTCGAAGTACCTTGCTCCATTCGTGTTCCGGGACGCTGGCGCGCTCGAGGAGATCGAGTGAGGCGTGCTCGTGGTCGATGCCGACCGAGATCAGCGCCACGGCGTCACCTCGACTCTCATAGCGCGCCGCGCATCGGCATTGGCGTCTGCGTGGGCGTCGCGATACCGAGCGAGTGCAGTAGTCCCCCGCCGAGCGGTCCCGTGCCGTTGTTGAGGTGGTACATCAGAATCTGCAATTCGATCGAGAAGTCCACGTAGTGCACCGCGGTGCCGATTGGCACGTTGAGGACCTGCGGAGCGAAGTTCAGCAGCGCGTGGATCCCGGCATTCACTAAACGATCGGCAACTGCCTGAGCCGCCTCGGGCGGTACGCAAATCACGGCGACCGTCGCCGGAACGATGGGATCGTCCAACGGCTTCACCACGTGGCCGACGATGCTCGTGCCCACGACGTCGGGGTCGTTGTCGTACAACGCGGCGAGTTGCGCGCCGCGAATGAGAAAATTCGTCGAATTCACCAACGCGCGTCCCAGGTTGCCGATACCGACGACGACCACGTCGTACTGACGGTCGTGACCCAGCGCTTCGGCGATGCGCTCGTTGAGGATCTGGACGTCGTAGCCCGCACCGCGAGTGCCGAAGGATCCGAGCCCCGCGAGGTCGCGTCGCACGGTCGTCGCGGTGACGCCCGCGAGTTCGCCGATCTGTTGGGAGTCAATGCGATTGAGACCGCGCGACGACCAACTCTCGGCGATGCGTTGGTACACCGGTAGACGCGCGATGGTCGGTTCGGAGAGTTTCCTCGGTCGAAGCCGCGGGGTCGCCATTCCCTAACGCTACTTGGACCCTCAGCGACCCATTTGTCGACTGCGATCCGCGGCCGCGGCCACGGCGTCGATGAACGCCGAACGAACGGCGCGATGTTCGAGCATGCGCAGTCCCGCGGCGGTCGTGCCACCCGGGGACGTCACTTGATGGCGAAGCTCTTCGGGCGTCTCGCCAGTCGACGTCAGGAGGGCGGCCGAACCTTCGAAGGTCCCGACGACCAGCTGGTAGGCGACGTCGCGCGAAAGGCCCTGGTGCACACCGGCTTCGATCAATGCCTCAATCACGAGGTACAGGTACGCCGGCATCGGCCCAGACAGTCCGGTGACGGCGTCGATGTTGCGTTCGGTCACTCGAACGACGGTGCCGACGGCGCCGAGGATCGATTCGGCCCAGTCCAGGTCGTCCTTGGTCACGTGCGCGCCCCCGGCGATGGCGCTCACGCCTTTTCGCACGAGTACCGGAGTGTTGGGCATCGAACGAATCACCGCAATCGGTGACGGCAGCAGCGCTTCGATGCGCGCGGTCGATAGGCCAGCGACCACGGACAACAATCGCGCAGTGCCCATCGCACCCGCCAATCTCGCGACCGCTTCGGCGTGCTCGGGCTTGACGCAGACCACGACGCCGCTCGCCTCGTCGATGTGCTCGATCTCGAGCGACGCGATGATCGCGACGCCCGGGAGACGGGTCGCGAGTGCGTCGCGCTGCTCCACGGAGGTCTCGACGACCGCCAGTTCGCTCGGGGGACACCACTTCGCGTCCACGAGCCCTTCGGCGAGGGCCGAGCCCATGCGCCCACCACCAACAATGATCAACTTGTACGCCACGGTTGAACGCTACAAGGTTGTCACGAGGACTTCCTCCGACGGCGATAGAGCGACGGGAGACCTATCGTCATCGCGGTCGGATAAATCTCCTCGACGTACGTGAGCGTTGCGCCGACGACTTCGTCGAGTCGCTCCCTGGTCAGCTCCAGGATCGGAATCTGCGCCATGAGATAGATGCCGTCTTCGGGCCCGATGGCGAGGTGCAGTTCGCGCAACTCCGCGTTCTTCACCAGAAGATAGCGATACAACGTCTCGCGGCTCTCCTCCGGTGCCGGCGTGACTTCGGTTTCAACGTGGACGGTTCGCTGTCGCAGCGAGAGCCACAGGGTGATGACGTCTTTGTCTTCACCCTTCAGGCGAATGAGCCAGTGGAAATGTCCCCGGTCATCAGATATCGGTTGGTGCTCAACGCCCAAAAGTGCGCTCGCGTGCCACTGCTTCGCCCACGTCGACACGGTCTCATCCAGTTGTTGAGCAGAGCGCGCGTCGCCTAAGGGGGCTCGAGTCACGTCAGCAGCGCACGAGCCCCGAGAGCGCCAAATCCTCGGTCAGGTCCGCGAGGGACTTCGCGGCCGAACGCCAGGTGTAGCGCCGAGCGAGCAGGACCGCGGCGTTGGACATCGTCGTCGCGTTCTGTGCATCGAGCGTGACCTCGACGGCGTCGGCCCAGACCTTGGGGTCACGCTCGCCGATCAAGAATCCCGTGACTCCAGGTTCGATCAACGTCATGAGGCCACCGACGTCACTCGCCACTACCGGCGTGCCACAGGCCGAGGACTCCAACGCCACGAGTCCGAAGCTTTCGGAACGGCTCGGTACGAGCACGACATCCGAGGCGCGCATCCACGTCGAAAGCAGTTGGTGAGACTGGGGGGCGACGAAACTCACGTGTTCAATCACGCCCGCCTCCTCGACCCGACGATGGAGGTGGGTGAGCGTCGCGCGCCCGTCCGGTCCCGATGGTCCTCCGACAATGGCCAACATGGCGTTGCGGCCACGCGCGCGCAGCTCGATCAACGTCTCCAAGGCGAGGTCGACGCCCTTGAGCGCTTGCAGGCGACCGACGAAGAGCAACATCGAGTCCTCACCTTTGATGCCCAGCGCGCGTCGGGCCTGGGGTCGATACCCGGGAGCGAAAAACGCGTGTTCGACGCCGAGGGGCACGACGTGCACGCGCGCGGGATCGGCGTTGTAGTAGCGCACGAACTGTTCGGCCTCAACCTCACAACTGGCGAGCACGGCGTCGGCGCAGGCGAAGATGGCCGCTTCCTGGAACGCCCGGTCCTCGGATTCGCCTTCGTAAAGTTCGGCCTTCACGCGCTCGAGCGTGTGAAAGGTCATGATGAGCGGAATACTCAGTTCGTGCTTGAGCCGGTGACCGGCCAGACCGCTCAGCCAGTAGTTCGCGTGGATCGCGTCGGGGCTCCCGTGACAGCGAAAGAGCGTCGCGACCGAGTCGGTGAACTCCGCGACGTGATGCGTCAGGCCCTCGCGATCGAGCGTCACGGCCGGTCCGGCCGTGACGTAGTGGACGCGAAAACCGGGCTCCACGTGCACCGTGTCGCGTACCTGGGTGTTGTCGCGACGAGTATAGACGTCCACGTCGTGCCCGAGGCGCGCTAGGGCGCTCGAGAGTTCACGGACGTAGACGTTCATGCCCCCGCCGTCGCCCGTTCCGGGCTGGGCCAGGGGCGACGTGTGATACGAGAGGACCGCGAGTCGAGCCACGGGGGCATCCTACCGGCGTTAGCCCTGATTCAACGGGGGAATTTCCTAGGTGCCCGACGCCGAGAGCACGATGTAGGCCACGTCGCGAGCATCGACGAGTCCAAAATCTCGGGAGTCGGTCGAGGCCGCGGCGTTATCGCCTCGCAAGTCCAGGTGCCGACCGACGCGCCTGACGCAGCGCTTCAGCAACCATCGATTGGCGTCGCGCGGGTCACGAACCACGACCACGTCACCGGTTCGGACCGGACGCCATCGCCGCAACGCCGTAAGCCGTTCGCCCGGCAGATACGTGGGCGCCATCGACGAACCCTCGACGGTCACGCGTCTAAGAAAGAACTCCAGCAGCCGTTCCATTTCAGTGAACGATAGACGAGGGCCGTGACTAACCTTCGATTGGAAATAGGGTTTGTGCCGACATCACAACGAACGACAATCGAAAGGTGAAGCCATGACGCTTCTGACACGTATTAATGCACTACTGGACGCATCGACGAAACCGCTCGTCGCGTCCGCGCACTGCGACCTGCCCTGTGGTGTCTACGACCCGGCGCAAGCCAAGATCGAAGCGCAGTCAGTGAAGGCCTGCATGGAGAAGTACAACGCGTCGAGCGACGAGGACTTCAAGATTCGCGCGACGTTCATCAAAGAGGAGCGCGCCGACCTTGTGAAGCACCACCTCTGGGTGTTGTGGACCGACTACTTCAAGGTCGAACACTTGAAGGCCTACCCGAACCTGCACGACCTCTTCTGGATGGCCACCAAGAGCGCCGGCGATGCGAAGAAGACCAACGACGTCTCGGTTGCCGACCGTCTCTTGAGCGAGATCGACGCCATCGCCGAACTCTTCTGGGCGACGAAGAAGTAAGTCCAAGGACGAAAAATCCTGTGGCTTCAGCCACCGGGATATTTTTCGATTCGCTACGCGAGTTCGGGGTGGGCCGGACAGTTGGCGAGTAGCGGACTGACCACGAGCGTGCCCACTTCGATCGGTGCCTGGCACACCTGACACGTTCGGTAGGTCCCGTTGCGTAGTCGTTCGAGCGCGCGGTCCACGTCGTTCAACGACGATTCAATGGCGCTGACACTTTCGTTGGCGAATTCCGGCATATGTCCAACTTACCGGGCCGGTTCAGAAGGTACGAATTACTCCTCGCGCGGCATCAGAACCGTCGAGGCAGGATTCGCGACGTTCACTCTCACGCTAAGAGAGTTAGTAGGCTCCCTTGAGCCAAGAATCAAAGCCGTAAGGAATCGTTCAGGAGTGGTTAGCGGACAACTCGCTACCTCCGTACGCGATATCGAATTGCCAAGATTCGGGCCGCTAGCTCATCGGGAAGAGCAGGGGACTTTTAATCCCAAGGTGCCGGGATCGAGACCCGGGCGGCCCACCACTAAAACAAAGGGTTGTGGAGAGATTAAGGGTTCTAAGCCCAATGACATCCCTAAAAAATCCCTAACTTTTTCGAAAGTTGAATAGCATGTGATCCGTGAGCGGAACCCTGCGAGAAAAGGAGCCTGGCGTCTGGGAGGTCAGGTTCATGGCCGGCCGCGATCCAGTCACCGGCAGGAATCGCCAGTTGAGTAAGACGGTTCGCGGCAGCAAGACCCAAGCTCGCCAGAGGCTCAATGCCCTGGTTGCCGAGGCCCAATCCGGTCGTTACGACGGCACGTCGGCGACCTTCGAGCAACTCGCCAACAAGTGGCTTCACCTCGTCGAAGACGATCTAAGCCCGACGACTCTTCGTGGTTATCGGAACAAACTGAAGGTGAGGATCTTCCCGGCCATCGGAGATCGCCCGGTCAATAAGATCACCACCGACGATCTGGATCGGCTCTATCGAGGACTCGTCAATCAGACCGGACTGTCGCCCACAACGGTGCGCCAAATCAACGCCATCATTCGACGGGCGTTCCGTCAGGCCGTCATCTTGGGTTGGATAGCGACCAACCCCGCTGCTAACGTCACCCCGCCTCGGATGACCAAGCCCAAACTCTCGCCGCCTAATGCAGCTCAGGTTGATGAGTTGCTCAATTACACACGGCGACAGAACCCCGAACTGGGCCACTTCTTGCACATCGCCGCGTCGACCGGTGCGCGCCGAGGAGAGATGTGCGCGCTTCGTTGGAACAACCTTGATCCGAAGCGCATGACCCTCACCATCGAGCGTTCGATTGCCGAAGTGCCGGGCGGGATCAGAGAGAAGAGCACTAAGACCCACGCAGAACGTCGTATCTCGCTCGACCCCGACACGCTCGCGGTATTCGAGGCACAGAAAGCCATTGTCACAAATCGGGCGAAACAGGTTGGCATGAAGATCGTGGCCAATGCGTACGTGTTCTCCCGTGAGCCAGACTGCCTCATTGCGATGACCCCAGGGACCATCACCAAGCAGTTCCAAGCAGTGCGAGACGCTCTCGGTTTTGACAACATGCGTCTGCACGATTTGCGCCACTTCGCCGCGACTCGAATGATGACTGCGGGCATACCGGTGCGCACAGTCGCCGGTCGACTGGGGCACGCGAACCCGTCAACTACGTTGTCGGTCTACACGCACTTCGTCGAGGCGAGCGACCAGGACGCCGCTGCGGTGATGGGCAACATACGGACAGAGAGAGAATCGCCCCCCATAGACACACCCGCGGCGGCCGTCAAGGCGAAGAAGGTCGCGAAAACGATCAAGCCCGTCAAGAAGATGGGCCGCGGTTCAACCAGCGTTTGACTCTCGGGCCGCTGGCTCGAATGCGACAGGAGAAGCGGTGGCCGACTCAAAGGTAACGGGCTCTCCGGTCTCCAAGAACTGTTGGATATGGACCTTCACGACACGAATGCGTGTCCCTATCCTGATCACTGGCAACGGAAAAGTACCCTGCGAGTACATCGTCCAAGCGGTGCTCTTGGCAATGCCAAGAATCAAGGCAGCCTCGGCAAGACCGATCGTCGCGGGCACAGCAGTTATGGCATGAGCCCGCTCGGACTTTTCTACGAGGTCGATGAACTCAACTGGCTCGTTGATTGTCATTGCAACTCCTTACGGTAGATAGCGGAAACGTCTCTCATACGAAAGTGGGACCTTCATCAATGACGAGGTCAAGGACATTGAGGTCGTGATCGCTGCTCGGTGTGAAGACAGGTGCTGGTCCATGGGTAAGAGCGGAATTGGAGTATTCGCCCGTTGCCCAATCGTGAACGAACTGAACGACCAGCCCGAATGCACCCTCAATTTCCCATTCGGTGATCGGGTATTCCCTGAGGAATTCACCTGCTGCATCGCATACCTCCAGCGTCTCTTCCGCGTCCCACTTCAAATCGGGATCGAGGATGTTCAGCGCTAGTTCAATAAATTTCGTTGAGATGGCCACTGATTCCCTCGCACCGGGTGCAGTCGGTGGTGCGGTGGAACTCAGTTGAACGGCCAGTCGCTGCACTACGTCTTCAACAAGAAGGGGCTCGTCCGCCCAATACTCTGTCTCGTCGTCCCAGCACAGACCTTCGGGAAAGTGCACCTCCGTAGTGTCGCTATCAACGAAGAACTCCCTTGAGCCCGTGTCGTATGTAACAACCAGTGAAATTCGCTTTGCCACTTCATTCTTCCTTTCAAACGCCGAGTTCGCGCCACATATCGGCGGAGTAGTCCAACACATCGAGTTCCGCGGCTGAGAGTGGCTGGTAGTTAGTGGCCGGGGCGTCGCGCAACGGAAGATCGACTGAGATCACCTGGATACGGCCGTCCGACGCTGCGGCAATCTCTTGGATGCGCTCAAGTTCAACCAGATCTTCCGTCCGACGTTCGCCACCGAGCCTTGCGTCCACGTCAACCGAGCGCTCAGCGGCCATTTCTATGCCGACATCGTTCGTAGCTTCGACTACAGGCTCATCAACCTCGAAGGTCTTCAACACCGCCGTGGCAGCCTTCTGGATGCGCCCCGTTGATGCCTTGATGCCCTGTAGAGCTTCAGGGGCACCACCGGCCCAGCCCGCAACGTACCCGAAGGAGTAGTCGCTGGTGTCCATGCCGAGTGCCGTGCAAATGACGTAGGCCGCGGACTCCGCCTCGAGCTCCTTGAGCCCCCGCTCCAGGTCCTTGGTCGCTTCCACACCTGGATCGTGCAGGAGTGCGTGACCGATCTCGTGGGCCAAGGTTTTGGCCTGTTGGGCCTCTGAGTTGCTACTGACCACTCGGATTCGCCCCTCCGAGTGGGTCGTGTCACCGTTCGCCCCGCTCTCCAGTGACTCGGGTCGCTCGACGCGAAAGCCAATACCTTCGGCAAACGCCGTCAACTTGACGAAGACGCCCTCGGGCGCGAGCCCTTCGAGCTTGCTCACGACGTCGGCCAGGTCGGGGCCCTCAGTCTGACTGATGTCAAACACTGGAACCAACTTGAAACCGCGGATTTCGCGAGCGTTTTCGCCCTCGGGCGCATCGTCCCTCTTGTACGTCATGGGCGCGAGTATCCGCAAGGCCGACTCCTTGGCCATGACCTGGTGGTCCAGCGCCTTCCAGGCGTTGTAGCCCGCCACCCGCGTGGCGTAGGGATTCTGCAGCAGGATCAACATGACGTTGTTGGGGCTGTAGCGATAGAACTTGCTCTGCACGTCGAGGTACTGCGTCCACTTCTCGCTGGTCGTGAGGTCGGCGATGCCGGCGCTCAGTCCTTCGAGCAGTCCTGAATAGTCGCGCACACGACCTCCTCTTGATTCGTTGGGTTGCTTGGACAGAGGCGCGACGTACGCCGAGGGAGCGTCCGCCAGCACTCCGTCCTGATCCAACGTGACCGGCATCTCGTTGACGTCGACCTCGCGCTTCGCCAACCTGTTGTTCCACTCGTCGGCGGCTGCGGCTTTCGCCTCGAGCAAGGCAATCTGATCCTCCAGTTCGGCGGCCTGTTCGGCGCGCGACAGCGAATCCTCGGCACCCGCCAGTTCGGCCGACGCCGGAACGCCCAGCATCGCCAAGTACTCCGGCGTCAGCTCGTCGCAGATGAAGGCGCCGCGCACCGTCCGCTTGTCGTAGGTCGCGCCTCGCAGATCAGCGAAGGTCAGGCTCGCATCGAGCGTGACCGCTCCGCGCAGGGTCGCACCTCGCAGGTCGGCGCCGATCGCCTGCGCACCGGTCAAGTCGGCGAAGGAAAGATTGCAGCCCGACAGGTTGGCGAACGTGAGGTCGGCCATCTGCAGATTCACGAACGACAGATCCAGTCCCTGGAGATCGGCACCGGAGAGGTCGGCGTTCGACAGGTTCACGCCATAGCCGATCAGTTGCGGCGTGCCGTTGATAACAAGCACGCGGTACTCGCGCTCCTTGGCGTCCACGGTCAGGTCGAAAATCTCACTCATCAGCTACTCCGTTTGCGCCTGTATAAGTTCCGGACAGTTCATCGCACGGTGAGAACGAATCTTCGCGGAGAACGGTACCTGCCAACTCGCCGGCCGGCACCGGCGCAGCGCTCTCTACGCCGTGGCGCACGAATCTGCCACGGCGCCGGGCTTTCACGTCGCCACCTGCCAGATTGGTGGTTCGCCGTCATCAGGTGTGAACCTCGCGTCACCCGTTGACGCGCCGTCGGTCAACAGTTCTTCGAGATCCTCGGGGGCGCTCTCACGCTGGTCGATCCACCACGACGCGCTGACTCGCTGACGCGCTGGCGATTCGAGTCGAAGGGCGAACTCTTCGTCGGACCACTCCCGGTCGACGCGCCAGTCGTAGGCCTCGCCCATCAGTGTGTAGCGCACGCGCGCCGCCCAGGCCACCGCCTTTTCTGTTCCCACGAGTTCGGGCATTTGCGTCCGGCGCTCCCAGACGTCAATCTCCGTGGTCTCTTTGGAACGCTGCTCGGCGAGCCACTCTTCCCTAGCCTGATTCTCGCCGCGACCGGCACGCCAGCACGCGGAGCAGTCCCGCTGGCCCAGCCAATGCGCTAGACCCGTACGCTCTGACGGCGGCTTCTTGGATAGGTCGTGGTCTTGATCGTGTCCGCACCGGTGGTGCACCGTCCATGTCGTTGCTACGGCCATGCCCGTCTCCTTCTCTCTAGCCCGGTAGTGGGCTCACTGCTCTGACTCACCCAACGCCGCGGCGGTCGCCTGGCGACGTCGCCGCGCAACGTCCGCCGCCACGAACTTGTCGAAAGCTCCTGTTTCGGCGCTCTCGGGCCCGTGACCACAGCGCAGGTCGGCGGTGAACGCTCGCAGCAGCGCCGTGATATCGCGGTACGCGCGGTGCCAGTCCGTGCCCGATGAAGCGGGCGAGGACTTCGCGTAGGCCACTCGTTCGTGGTCCCGCAGCGCCTGCAGCGCCATGACGAGCGACTCGTGTTCGTACCAGCACGCCGGCACGACGTAGCTGTCGAGGCCCTTGTAGCGATCCCGCAACTCGCCAACCCACTCAGAGAACTTTGGCCACTCGCGCTGCGCGTTCAGGGCCGCGAGGCTGGGCCAGTGGAGCGGGGCTTCGACCTCATCGGCGTTAGGGGTCTCGCGCGTCGCCACTCGCTGACGCTGCTCGAGGGAACGGCGCACGATGTCGTGTTGATGGGTCTCGGCAGCCATCACGTCTCTCTTTCGTGCGTGGTGACACCAGGACTCAGCTCACCGCCAAAGAGACGAGTTGTCAACGCGGTGAACGGCTCGACGCCGACGCTGCGCTCACGCATGGATGCCCCCGCCCAGTAGTGGCGAATCGTGTAGTGCCCCAGTGCGCAGCGACTCCTCCACGCTCTCGCGTTCGAGTTTCAGTTCCTTGGCGTCGGCGCGCGCCGTCCAGGGCTTCAGCGTCAACATGATCGGTTTGGCCGCGCGCAACATCAAAAGGCCATGGCCCACCTTGATTGACCGGATCATGCTCGGGTCCAGGATGGAGCGTTGACGCGTGGTCTGCGAGACGTTGCGCCCACCGCCAGCCTGGTGCGTGGTCGAGACCTCCTGGGCGTCGCGCTCGCCGATCAGCTGGGCAATGTCGCGCAGGTCGCTCGCGTTACTCGATCCACCGAGGATGACCTTCGCGATGGCCGAGTCCCAGATGGCCTGGGCTTGTTCGTGGCCCCAGCGGTCGCGGGCCTGCGCCAGGGACTGCAGCACCGCGACCGTCGTGATGCCGGTACCGCCGCCCTCGCTCATCAGCGCACCGAGCGACGGGAGCGGGTAGTTCGCCGCCTCGTCCAGGATCAGCGACAACGGCGGGTCCAGCCGGGCCCCGGCCGAGCCGCCAGCCAACTGGCGCGCGGTCTCGACCACGTCCTCGATCAGCGCCGACACGAAGTTCGCGGTCGCCGACGCGCCCGAGCTCGTTCCCAAGAGATAGAGCGTCCCGTTCTCGCGCAGGAACGTCGCGGGGTGAAACTCCGCGCCCGGTGCCGGGGTGAGCTGCTCGATGACCTGGGGACTCGCGAGCGGCGCGAACACCGTCGCCACCACTGACCAGATGTTGGCGCGCTGGCGCTCCTCGAGCCCGACGACCGATCCCAACGCGTGGCCCCACAGTGGCGTCGCGGCGATCGATGCCTTCAGTATCTCAACCGCCTCCTTGGCCTCGTCGGGCGACAGGCTCCAGCGGTAGAGATCGCTCACGGTGCGGCCGTCCACCGCGCCGGCCTGCAGGAGACAACGCACGACGACCTCGGTCTGCTGCTGCCAGAAGTTCGCCTCCCTGACCCCTGCGGCCGCACCGGCGCAGAGCGCACTCGCGCGCATCATGGCCGTTTGGGGATGCTCGCATCCTCTTATCGGTGACCAACACAGCCCGCCGGATACTCCTCTCGCGAGGCCCTGGGGGTCAAAGACCCCCACCGGACCACGCCTCGCGCGTGCAGTCATCGTCGCCGCCAGATTGTCCGGCCGGGTACTGGTCGTGACCACCGCACCGGGCGCGTCGAGGATGAAGGGGATCACCAGGTTGAAACCCTTGCCGCTCCGCGGGGGTCCGAGGATCACCATCGAGTCCTCGACGCTGGCGTAGCAATCGACGCGGCGACTCGTCCCGAGATACAGTCCAAGATCGCTTGGTACCGGCTTTACCACCGACGGCCGCAGGACCGAGCCCCGGGCTACCAGGTGCTTCGCCCCGGCCGCAGCGACGACATCGTGCCGGTCGGCGAGGCCGAGCAGCTGCGTCGGGTCTTCGGCCCTCCGGCGTCCCTCGTGCTTCACGAACTGAACTGCGAATAGGATGCCGACGCCACCGCCAATCACGACAATCGTTGTCATCGTCCAATACAGCCACGCGGGACCGACCGGCACCTTCCACGCGAACGACGGATCACCGGCGTGCGCGATGGCCGTGATCGCTCCTTTGGCGAAGTGCACAGGGAACCCGTGGCCGGACAGGAACGCCGAGAGCAGGCCGCCAGCAACGAGGAATAGGAAGAGGATGATGGCACCAAAAATCAGTCCGAGGTACAGGTCGGTGCTGTCGCGTTGCGTGCTCATTGGGCCACTCCTGAGCCCCTGTCGACAAAGGCTTCAGAATTCCTGAACTCACGGGGGTTTTGTCCCATCCTTTGGTTCGTGTCGAACAAGGCCAGCTCGCCCGGCGTGCAGATGTGGCGCACGACAAAGGAACGCTCGCCAATTCTCCAGAGTCCTTCGCCACGAGCCAGGCTGGAGAGCTGGTCAACCTCCGTCGAGGACAGCCCGAGCGCCGCGCCGGTCTTGGCGTCTTCGCCTCGCTCTTGGGCGTAGATGATCTTGGTTGAGCAGTCCGCCAACAAGCCCAGGGCGAGATTGCGCGACTCGGAGTTAGCGTCGCCCACGGCGTCGAGGTCGCTCAGTCGGTGGATCACCATGAGGTTCGCGATCCCGAGGGCTCGACTGAGCTTCCACTGCGACTGCATTCGTGCGAGCAGCGCCGGCTGCTTCAACACCCGCCACGCCTCGTCGTAGATCACCCAGCGCTGTCCGCCCGAGGGGTCTTGCAAGGCCGCCTCCATCCACGAGCTCGCGCACGCCATTACCATGCCGATCTTCGCGTCCGAGCCCGCAATGCGGGATAGGTCGAGGCTCACCATGGGCAGGTCGGCGTCAAAGCGCACCGTCGAAGGCCCGTCGAACAGTCCGCCGAGGTCACCGCCGACCAACCGATTGACTGCGTGCGCGACCTCACGCCCGTCATCAACCAACTGAGCGCGACTAGAGCCGATCACGTCGCTGGGCGGGTCGAACATGGCCGTCACGACGTGCGGGAGGACCGGCACTGCGTTCGTGCGCACCGCTTCATCGAGAGCCGCGTAAAGCGCGGTTGACTCAACAGGCGCCATAGCGCGACCGAGGGCCGCTTCCGTAATCGAGCGCAACAGGTCGCGGCGTCGTTGTTGCACCAGCTCGAACCACGCCGTGTCGGTGACTGGCTCGCGCACCCCGTCCTGACTTGTCAGGTACTCGGGTCTCGGACCCTCATCGAGCGGGTTGAGTCGGGCCATGGTCCCGCCGCCGAGCTCAATGGCCTGGCCGCCCACACTCCGACTTACCGCCGTCCACTCGCCCTTGGGGTCACCCGGCACGTAACACTTCCTGCCGAAGGCAATTGAACGTGTCGCAATTGACTTGGCGAGGGTGCTCTTGCCTCGGCCGACCACACCGGCGAGCAAACAGTTCGGATTGGTGAGAATCCCCAACTGGTAGAGCACCCACGGGTCGTAGACGAAGCCGGCGCCGCTCCACGCGTCTTGACCGATCAAAATACCCTGGCTGCCCAGCCCGCTCTCGGCGAGGAACGGGTACGCGCCGGCCAAGACTTCACTGGTCGCATTGTGCGGTTCCACTCTCAGCGCCCGATACGTGCGCAGCGCATCGCCACCGTCCTCGCCGTTCCGGGGCAGGTACGCCGCCGCCGCGGCTTCCTCGCGCAGCTGGCGTCGGGCTCGCTTCTCGTCCTCGCGCGCCGCCACGCGGTCGGCACCTGTGATCTTTGTCACCGCGCGCGCCCGCGCCCGTCTCGCGCGTCTCGCGGTGCCGGGTTCGCCGTACAGAGCGCCACCGAGTGACTTTCCTCCGTCGAGGATCGCCTGTACGGGCTTTTCGTCCGTCGGGTGGGGTGTAAGTACCCGAACGCGACCAGGGACTTTGGGGAGAGTGAGCGGTTGCGGCCCATCGGATAGCCGCACCGTTCGTGGCTGAAGCAACGCCGGGATCGGCGGGATCGGTGCCCTCGTTGGGCTGGCGACCGATTGCTTATTTCGTTTGGTCACGTCAACTCCTAACTGAGCGGAACCGTGGACGTGGTGACGGTGCCTGAGGACGACACCACTACCGCGTAGACCGACGCGGGCAGTTCGAGATCGAGCGTGGCGTTGAACGTCGCAGTGCCGTCCACCACCGGTCCGGCGAACGCGGCGGTCGTGTCGCCCGACGTACTGGTGCCGTAGATCGTTCCGGTGACGTGATCTGCGTCCGTGGTGACCGTCACGCTCACCATCACTTCGCCGGGGCTGGACGAGCTCGCGTCGATTGACGAATTGATCTGATGGGCCGCACGAGGGGTGGGCGTGGTCGTTACCGGATGCGCCACTGGCGTTATCGGGCGATCAGTCGTCAGCGTCGTTGTGGTTGTAGTACTGGTGACGGTCGTCGTGGCCGCCGGCACCGTCGTCGTGGTCGGCGGCGACCCGAACACCCCGCGCGTGATCTCGGGATGGATGAGCGTCACAATCACGAACAGTGCCACCAGCCCCGCGAGGACCGCCCCGACCGCCATCCAGAGCGTCCGGCGTGTCCACGCGCGTTCGGCCGGCTGCGGAGTGGGATTCCACTCTTCTGGCCTCGGAGGTAGCTCGGGTAGCACGAACTACGCCGGGGCCAGTGGGAACCGCGCGGCCACGGCGGCGGCTACGCCGAGGTGCGCGATGGTCGTTTCCGACTGCAGCGCGCTGGGAACAATCAGATCACCTAATGCCAGGTGATCGTCTTTGTTGATAATGAAGACCCCGCCTCCGCACACGGCGCGAAGCCAGTCGATCAGCGCAGTTAAATCTGCGGGATCACGGTCGCCGCGACCTGGCGCGATGGCCACGATCGCGCCCTGCACCAACGGCGCGAACCGGCCGTTCGACACCGCCGACCAGTCGTCAGGATCGGGCCGGTAACTGAGCGGTTGACCGGCCAAAGCGCTCACCATTTCAATCGCGAGCTCGAGGGAGTCTTGCGCCAATTCGGTTGCAAAGACAATCGTGTTCGCCGTCTCCATCGCCGCGACGGCGACAGGTCCGGTGGACGACGTACCCATGTCGGAGATGACGATCTGGGCCGCGCGGCGAAGCAGCGCAATGCCGGCCTCGAACTCTGCGAAGGTGAGACTCTCCACCTCCGCCGGATCGGCCGTCTGATTGCTGAGAATCCGGAGCCGAGCGACCACGTCGGTGTAGGGAGCCAGAGCGGACCACTCGGGCAGGACGTCCTCGTCGAGGGCTCGGGCGCACAGTTCCACGAACGGACGCGTCGGGGGCACGGCCGGCGACACCAGACGTCGACGGAGCGTACTCATGTGGGGATTCGCGTCCACGACGCTCACGATCTCTCCTCGCACGTCGGCGAGATTGAGGCCCAACATCGCCGCCGTCGTGGTCTTGCCAGTGCCCCCCTTCGGGCACGCGACCACGATGTGATGCGAGCCGGGCACGCGAGCCAACAACGGCGTGGCAATCGCCGCCGTCAGCCGTTCGATCTCGGTCTGCTGTGCTGCCTTATCTTTACGTCGTGACATGTCGTACCACCCTTTTCTCTTAAAAAACACTGCGACCGAGGGGCAACGCCCCAACAACAAAACCCTGCGACTGGCGCCCGTAGAGCACCCGTGTCTCGCACCCCGACTGGCCGGCGGAGCGTTCGATCAGCGCGACGGCCTGCGTAAGTCCTTCTTCGCTGCTCGCGGTGACGGTGATGAGTCCGCTGAACTGCACGTCGGCGTGACCGCCGATCAGGGCCTGCTCGCGCTTTAGCAAGTCGTTGTACTCCTGGACGTCGGAGAGGTCCTGCACTTGACCGACCTTGGCCTTGTGCCCGGCGTCGGTGATCGCTTCGGTCTTCTCCTTGCGCAGTGCTCGCAGAGCTTCGGCCGTGCCCAGGGGCCGGGCGAGCAGGCACAGCGACTTGCGAATATCGGGGGCGAAGATGAGCGCGTGCAGGAAGTGCGGCGCCACCTCGATCCGGGGCCACTCGCTGATCCACAGGACCGTTGAATAACCCGAGTCGTGGTGCATGAAGGACCAGTGCTCCGAGAGCGCTACCGGTCCCGCCGAGGCGAGCTTCGCTCCCGGACTGTTCGCGTCGAGCTCGGTCTTTGGATCGTAGGCCTGGCGGATCATCGCGGCGACCTGCGCCTCGCCCAGCCAGCCGTCGAGACGCAGGTCGGCCGCGCGCAGCCCGTGCTCGAGCACGGACATGTCGATGCGCAGCACGTGCGCGGCGCCCTTGACCCCGCGTCCCGCGCCACGAATGGCCGCCGCGGCCCTCTTCATGTCGAGGGTGATGGTGATGGTTGTGCGATGAGTGGACGATCCGAAGGACGACTGAGCGAGCAGCGCCTGATACTCAGCGTTGGCCCAGTCGTCTTGGTGCGTGGCGTGCACGGCGTACCACTGCGCGACCTTCGTACCGGGGTCGGGAATCGTTGACTCCAAGATCTGCAACACCGAACACGTACCCGTCTGGGCGAGGGACGCGATAACGCGCCCCCAGTTCGACACCCGGTTCACCTGATCGATCGGAGCGAGCAGGACGTACGCCGGATGCGAGATGGCGAGCACCGCCGACAATGTCTGGCGGTGGGGATCGTGAATCAGGCACGCCGTCGTGTCGGGATCGTTGTAAAACCGCAACGCCGCCGCGTCGCCCGGTAGGGCCATCGTGCCCGCCGGACGTGGCGCCAGCACCCTGGCCCGGTAGGTCGTCTGTTTCATCGACACTCGAAACGACCAGTGCAGTACCGATGGAATCCACTCAACGAGCGGCTGGTCCTTGCGCGTGACGAACGCAAGTGCTACGAGCAGCGTCCATAGGGGCGCGCTGAAGAGAAGCCCCGGCCCGCCGCCGGCGAGCAGGCCCAACAGCACCGTCAGCGCGCCCAGACCTATTGCGATGCAGCGCGGAGCCGAAAACCCGAGCATCAACCCGCGCGTGGAACGTCGGGAAAATCGCACCGTGGCCGGGCTGAAAGTGGTAGTGGTCACGATCTACTGCTTTCGCGACTCGGGAGGACTGACGGGAAACGGTGGTGGCGGCACGGACGAAGATGACGGTGCCGACGATGCGGGTGGTGTTGGTGAGTGCGGCGCGCGTTGCTGGGCCAATGGAGTCAGCGGCGCGTCGGCGTCAGCTCCTCGTGGGGTGGGACTGGGCGTCGGACGCGACGCCGACGAGTCACCGGTCGCGGCGCTGGGCGTGCTCGACTGCCGGCCCGGCGACTGGCCGGTGCCATCGTTGCGACGCGGGACGCCACCCGATGCCCTCGCGCCACTTCCGGCCGGCTTCTCAGTCGCCGTAGCGTGCTCGGCGCCTCTCGTGGCGGCGGCGTGGACTCGCTTTCCCGCTTCCACGCCCGCCGACGCCGCGAGTGTTGCGCCGCCAGTTGCCGCGCCGGCCGCGGCGCCGGCGGACGCCCCCGCTCTGGCTGACGCGTTGCCACCGGCGAGAGGACCAAGTCCCGAGCCGGGAGGAGGCGCCACTGATCCCGAACGGCCTCCCGACAGCATCATCGCCGAATACTTCATCTGCGCGACCTTCTGGGGCGCGCCCACCACCGTTGACGCTCCCGCGCTGGCGTGTGATGCGGATCCCGCCATGGTGGCGACGTGGTCACCCGTAAAGTGCACGATTCGAAGCGCCATCCACGGTGAGAACCCGGCGACCAGGAGGATGAGCAGCCCGGTGATCTCCTCGGTGATCGCGCTCAGTGGCGTGGCCCCACTCGGTGAGCCCATGCCGCCTAGGACGCCCAGGCCGATGATGAAGATGAGGATCAGTATCAGCTTGGAGAACACCAGCGCGAGCATGGCTTCGAGCCACTTGCGTACCCAACCTCGCGAGAGGTCGGCGACGCCACCCGCGAAGGCCAGCGGCGCGAAGATCGCGGTGATGATGATGAGCATTTTTCTGATGACGAGCGCGAACCACACGATCGCCACCGCGCAGATCGCCACCAGCGAGAGGATCAAGATGGTGGGCGGACTCGCGATGGCCGTCGTGAATACGGCGCCGCCAATGATCTTGGTGCCCATGGTCGCTATCGTGCCGCCGGTCGCGATCTTCACCACTCCCACGCAGAGATCGTCGACGGCGCCCAGGAGAACCTCGAGGCTCGCCAGGGTGATCGCGCAACCCACGGTGGCGATTACTAGGCCGCGCACGGCGCGACCAATGCCGCCCGCATCGTGCTTCAGTGCCGACAGCGTCATTTGGATGACGAACAACCCGAGACAGACAACGGCCGCGATGGATACGACGATGCCCAGGTCGAGTTCAAAATTGGCGCCGCCGAGCGAGATCGACGTTGACGTGGACAACTGTTGCCAGAGCCAGTTGATGGCGGAGTCGGCGGTGTTGCCAAAGGCCGACGCGACGCTGTTGAACACTGAGCTCGTAACAGTTGAGCCCAGGCTGCCAATCGCCTCGGCGACGTCGCAGATGGGATTGAGGGAGTTGCACGCCATTTAATTGACCGTCCAGTCATCTACCGCGACGGCGCCGTAACCGGAGTGCCGCGACGCTCCCCCGAGAGTGAGTCCGAAGGCGATGGACTCCACTACTGGCGTGCGGCCAGGGGTCGCAACCGTGAGCATTCCCGACACGTCGTAGATCACCATGAGCGGGTCTACCGACTTCCAACCCGCGCTCAGGGCCTGGGTCCACGTTGGACTAACTGAGATCACGAGACCGCTGACGCGCCACACCGTTCGCGCCACCGCGTTTGTTGCCCACTGGAACCGCGTAGGCACGAGGGCCGGATTCGTCGTGAGTGAGTCGGGAAGCACCTTCAGCTCTGACGAAGCGGGTATGTCGATCGTCGTGTTGGGCGCGTTGTTGTAGCTCGCCCACGCCAGCAGTTCATTCCTCGAGGACGTCGCGAAATCAAGGTCCAAGAGTTCTTGCGTGAACGCCATGGCGTACATCGTCGGAGACTGCGTGTCCGCCGCCTCGACGGGCGGGAACGCCGCGCCCGTGGCGGGCGAAGGAAACTTCGACGCCTCCAAGGCCGCGAGACCATTAAGGTTCGAGCTCTGCTTTAACGTTTGATTGACCGTCCGTTCGACCGCCGTCTGGGGTGGCGTGATCCGTAGCGGGCGGTACGTGGTCGCCGTGCCTTGTGCGATTGCTCGCCCGGGTCGCACTTTCGCCCCTCTGATCGGTGGCGCCGACGAACCCGAGAGGGCGATCAGCGACACCACCACAGCCACCATTACCCCGACCGCGAGGGCCGAGATCAACAGTTGCGCGCGCGCAGTTCGCCAGAGCCTTCCCATTAGCTAAGCGTCGTGCCGAAGTTGTAGAACGTGTTGATCAGCAAGTCCGAGCTGCCGATGAGCAAGGCTGCGACAAGGCAGACGAGCAGCCCCATCTTTCCCCTCGTTGACCACTGCGGATTGGCGCTGTGGTGGCCAATCGCCATAACGATCGCGCACCCCACGAACCCGGCCAGCGACAGTACGAGACCGAAGGCCATGAGTGAACCCACGAGCGTCGACAACGTATTGATGCCGGGTATCGCCGTGCTGTTCGGCGTCACCGTCACGCCGCTGGCCACGAGCCGGGCTGATGCGAATTGAGTAATCACTGTTGCTCCTCTGTTTGGATGATTTTCTTCTGCGCGAATTTCGCGCGCGTCCGGATCCGCTTAACCCACATGGCGAATCCCCGAGAGCCCGCCACTGATGAAGAACGAGTACGGCTGGACAATGACGCCGTACTGCACGTCGACCGCCGACTCGACAATGCCGTCGCCGATGTAGATCCCCACGTGGCCGGGGTTCGCGACGGTTCCGTCGCTGCCGGGCACGAGGACCAGGTCGCCGGGTGCTATCTCTGCGTACGAGCTCACGGCGGTGCCTTCGTTGATCTGATCGCCGGTGTAGTGCAGCAGCGTCACCCCAGCCTGAGCCCAGGCCATCATGGTGAGACCCGAGCAGTCAAAGGCCGCGGGGCCGGTACCGCCCCAGAGGTACGGCTTGCCGAGCTGGGCCAGGGCGTAGGTGATGGCCACCGTCTCGACGGCCGTCGCATCGGCGGGAATCACGTAGTTCGTGGGCAGTCCGTTGTTGACGACCGGCGAGGTCGGCAACGTGGCGGGCGCCGCCGCGCCACAGTTTGCGTTCGAGGAAAGCGTCGTAGTGCTTGTGGTCGTGGTGGCTGACGTTTTGGTAGCCGTTGACTTGGAAGTGGAGAGAGTGGACAACGAGCAGGCGGCGGCCTGGGCCGTCCCGCCCACCGTGCTGAAGAGAATGACGAGGCCCAGCAGAGCCGCCACGAACAACGCGAGGGGCGCCGCGAGAACGAGCACCGTCTTCACGACCGCTCCACCGCTTCGAGCGAAGGGTTCCGAGAGCGCGGCGCAGGCCAAGGGGGAGGAAAGTCCTGCGCCACGCTCACGGATAGTTGCCCCGCCACGTTGGTGCGGGTTGCGATCTTCATTGCGCGCACTTGCGCGGGCACTGCGGTAGCGAGAACATTGTCGGCGTACTGGTGGGTCGTCGCGTCGAAGGCGCCGCCGCAGGTGACCAGCACCAGTCGACGGGTTCCGCCACTCGCGAACAGCGTCTCGGGCAGGTCCATCTTCGAGACCGCCCGCAGACTTACGACGCTCCACACGCTCACTACACCCGCCCGGTTGGACAAGTACACCGTGGCCCCGGGGGCAATATTGGCGAGGCCCCCCAGCGCACCGAGGCCTTGGCCCACCCAGTTGACGTGTCCCGCGAGGATGGTGGTGCCCGCGTTAACCTCGCGCCCCCACTCGCCCACGTCGTGCACGTCGCCCGGGATAACGAGTTCGTGATCCACGATCGTCGTGGTGCGCACGAGCGCGTCGACGTGCAGCGACGGAATCACCAGGTGGTCGGCGACCACCCTCGTGCCGGCGGACTGTACGTGCAGCGTGGCCGCACTCTTTAGTGCGAAGGGGTGCTTCACCAGCGGGGCACTCGCGAGGGGGCGGCTCGCCGCCGCCACCCCGACCAGGACCAGGCCCGCCGCTGCACAGGCCACGGCCACTCTCATAACGACGCTCATGGCTCTAGCCCCTGGCGTTTCGACGCTTGCGATCCAGGTCGACCAACAACACGGCTAGCGCCAAGAGTGCCAGCCCGCTCGCCAGCAATGTCCTGTTCATTCCGGCCAACACCGGACCCCCAGTGTCGATAGTGGTCGTTGAGTGGCCCGAGCCCGTACCACCTACGCCATTGCCGGAGCCGTTGACGCTGGCGAACGCTTGCTCGTTCGCCGACGTCGGCGGCGTGCTCGCGGTCGCCCCCGAGGCCGTCAGCGTCACCGTTTCTGCCCAGCCGTAGCATCCGGCCTGCGTCGGCACTGGCCCCATCACCGTGCCCGTGCCATTGGCGTCGAGCACGGCAGTAAAGACCTGCGTCGGTCCGACTTCCCACTGGGCGAACGTGAGGTCGCTGCACTTCATCGAAGTCGGCGGCGCCACTGGACCGTATAGCGTGCCGGTGATCGTTCCGGGCTCTCCGTCGTCGATGGTGACGTCGATGCTGTCGGCCACGTGGCCGCCGGGGGTCAAGTATCGCGCGCGAATCTGCGAGACGACCGAGGCCGGTCGCATCAGCGGAATAGGTGGATCATTCGTGATGACGTTGTACAACGTCGCGCCCGCGGGGATCGTGAACGAGGTCACGCCGCTGACCGGAATGTAGTAGCCACGTGGGGCCCGGGTCTCAATCAGTTCGTAGGTCGCGCCTTGCATGAAGTACAGACCAGTGACATCGATCGCTACGGGGCCGGATCCACTCACGAGACCCGTCGCCAGAATGTTGCCGCTCGCGCTCGCCAATGAGAAGACGGCGCCGGCAACGGGCGCGTCGGTCGGATCCGTGGTTGACGTCTTTATGAAGGTCACCGGAACCGCGACCAACGTCTGTTCGCTTGCCTCGAGGGGCGACGACGTTGCGCCCGCACCCGACGGGTCGAGGGTCAGGCTGTCCGCCCAGGCGTAGCACCCGGTAGCGGTTTCACTCGGGCCGGTGACGCTGTAGGTACCATCACCGTCGATTCCGACAGTGATGATCTGAGTCGCGGCTGCTTCCCACTGCGCGAGCGTGAGGTCACTGCACCTCATCGAGGCCGGCGGTGCCACGGGCCCATACAGCACGGCCTGAATGAAACCAGATTCGCCGTCGTCACCGCTCACGACGACCGAATCAGTGAGCCGCGTGCCCGGCCCCTGGTTAGTCGCACTCACCTGCGAGCTGAGAGCTGGCGTAGGCATCGGTGGGTCGGTGACGATGACGATATACGTCGTCGCGCCGGACGGGATCGTGAACGTGGTCACGTTGTTGGTGGGGACGTAATAGCCAGGAGGTGCCGTGACCTCCACCAGTTCGTACGTAGTGCCTTGGAGGAAGTACAGGCCGGGGACATTGATGGCCACCGCGCTGGTGCCACTCGTGAGGCCCGTCGCCAGCACCACACCATTGCTCGTTTCGAGGCTAAAGACTGCCCCCGCGACCGGAGTGTCAGTGGGATCGGTGGTCGAGGCCTTCACGAACGACACCGGGACCGTCACTAACGACGACTCGGTGGGCACCGTGGGCAGCGACGATGCTTCCGCATTCGAAGGAGTCAGCGTGATATTTTCGGCCCAGGCGTAACATCCCGTCGAGCTGGGAATCGCACCGGTGATTGTCACGGGGCCGTTGCCGGTGATAGCAACGACGTAGGCCTGACTCGCCGACGCTTTCCACTCCGCGAGGGTCACGTCGACGCAACTCATTGAGTTCGGTACCGCGACCGGACCGTACAGCGTCGCCGAAAGAACACCGGCCTCTCCGTCGTCGCCCGAAACCGTGACCGTATCGGCCAGCGCGGTCGTGCCAACGCTCACGACCGGCGCACCAACCTGCGTCGAGAGTGCCGGCGTGGGCATCGGCGGGTCGGTGACCGTCACCGTATACGCACTTGTGGGCGCAGTGATCGGACCCTGTGGGAGTTCAATGAGGTTGGCGATGCCCCCGAAGGCACCGTCGTAACCAACGGCGACGCACGACGCAGCAGTGGGGCAGCTCACGCCCCGGTCGTAACCGGTGCCGGTGGTCGGATCACCGACAGCGGGTGACTCCGCGGTCCATGTCCAGAGGCCGCCCGACAGGGTGCCTACGGTCGCAATGGGATCGTAGGGATCCTGACCTGCGCCAACGCAGGTGGTCGAAGTCGGGCAACTGACGCCGTAGAGGCCGCCGTCGCCAAAGGAGTCCGGCGTGATGATGGAGTCCGGCGTCCAGATCCAAGTACCACCGGACAGGGTCCCCGAAGTGGTGATGGACTGGCTGCTCGCGTCGTAGCCCACGGCGACACACGTTGTCGCGGTGGAGCAACTAACGCCGGTGAGATAGCCCGCACCGGAAGCATCGGCCGTAATCGGAGACTCGGTGGTCCAAGTCCACGCGCCGCCCGACAAGGTGCCGGTGGTCATGACGGACTGGTTGCTGCCGTTTTGGAGGCTGCCGTCATATCCCACGGCGATACAGGTCGTTGCCGTGGGGCAACTGACACCGGTGAGCCGACCGTAGCCAGTGGCGTCCGGCGTAACAACTGTCTCGGTGGTCCAGGTCCACGCGCCACCCGCCAAGGTGCCCACGGTAGTGACGGACTGATAGGTGTTGTTACTACTTTCGTAACCCACGGCGACGCAGGTCGTGGCGCTGGGACAACTAACACCGGTGAGGTCGCCCTGGCCACTCTGCCCGGGGACCAATGATTCGCCGGACCATGCCCAGGTGCCTCCCGAAAGAGTGCCCGACACGATGATGTTGTCTCGGTTGTAGTTAAAGCCTACGGCCACGCACGACGTCGCACTGGGGCAGCTAATGGCCGTGAGTTCTCCGTAGCCGTTGCCGGCCTGTGACTCGGCGCTCCAGGTCCAGGTGCCCCCGGAGAGCGTCCCGACGGAAGTGGCCAACTGCTCGGAGTCGTCAATGCCCACGGCGATGCACGTCGTGGCGCTCGGACAGCTGATGGCGAAAAGTTGGCCGGTGGGGCGCACGCCATTGTTGGGGCTCGGCGCGATCGCCGTCGTGGGCGCCATAGTGAGCACCGTGTAGGCGCTCGCGTCCATCGGCACCGTGAACGTCGTCACATCGCCGGTTGGAACGTAGTAGCCGGGAGGAGCCTGGGTTTCGATGAGCTCGTAGGTCGCACCCTCGGGCATTCCTCCCGACACGAGTTGATCGATCTCCACGGGTGTCGTCGCGCTCGTAATGTCCGTCGCCAGAATGTGGCCACTCGAGTCGGCCAAGGAGAAGACTGCGCCAGCGATCGGGGTATCCGTGGGGTCAGTCGACGACGCCTTGATGAAGTAGACCGGCACGGTAATGGCGGTCGATTCAGTGGGTGAGGTAGGTGGGGATGAACCCGTGGTGCTTGAAGGGGTCAGGGTGATCGTGTCGCTCCAGCCATAACAACCCGCCGACGCGGCGGTCGGGCCGGTGACGGTGTAGGTGCCGTCGCCCGTTATGTCGGTTGTGAATGTCTGTGTCGTTCCTGCTTCCCACTGGGCGAGCGTCAGATCGTTGCAACTTCCGGTGGCGGACGGCGCCACCGGGCCGTACAACGTTGCGAGGATCACACCGGCCTCTCCGTCGTCGCCCGAGACCGTGACGAGGTCGCTCAACACCGTGCCCGGCAGTCCGCCGTCCGAAGTGACCTGCGTCACGACCGTGGGGCTTGGGACGGGAGGGTCAGCGGCGATTACCTCGTCAGTGGTCGCGCCGGCGGGAATCGTGAACGTCGTCACGTTGTTCGCCGGAACGTAGTAACCGACGGGGGCCGCCGTCTCGATGAGTTCGTAGGTTGAGCCATCGGTCATACCGCCGGGCACGAGTTGATCGATCTCCACGGGAGTTGTCGCGCTCGTGATGCCCGTGGCCAGAATGTTGCCACTGCCGTCGGCCAGGTTGAACACCGCGCCGGCGATTTGGGTATCGGTGGGATCGGTAGTCGACGTCTTAATCATGTACACCGACGCGGTATTAGAAGGCGGCGGCGTGACCACGGAGGCCGGGTCGGCCACCGTGACCGTCATGGTCCCACCATTGGCGGGCGTCGTAAACGAGGTCACGTTGTCCGTCGGAACCGTATAGCCCGGGGGCGCCGTCGTCTCGATCATCTCATAAATGGTGTCGGCCGTCATCCCTGCTGGCTCGACCAATGCGTCGATCTCAACCGGAGTTGTCTGAGTGGTCACGCCGGTGTACAAGACGGTGCCGCTGGCGCTAGCGATGTTGAAAACCGCGCCGGCGATCGGGGCGTCCGTGGGGTCGCCCGTTGCCACCTTGATCAGGTACACCGTGACAACCGGACTCACAGTCGTACCTGAAGCAGTCGTACCATTGACAGTTGCGGAAGCGTTATTGCGAGTGGTCCCGAGCAGCATGGTTTGTCCACCTGAGCCGGCCGGAGCCAGACCGATGTCGGCGAGACCCGTAGGCAGGCCGTACCGGGAGGTGAAACTGGCCGAAAAAGAGTCGCCGACGTTGTTGTCGGTCCACGTGAAGGACGCATTGCCGCCTCCCCCGGTAGTGGCGTTCGTCCAGGCGAACGAACTGAACTCTCCCGCCGCGCCGACGGCGGGGCTGAGGATCTGAACGTCGGGGACACCGCTGCCGTTGCCGGACGCAACGTGCACCTCGCCGGTGTAGGTCGTGCCCGCAACGTAACCACCCGTGGGCGCGGCCTGGAGCGTCGCGCCGATGGTCCATGTACCGGGATAGTTGTCGATGAAGTTAGTGACGGTGCTGATCGATCCCGCGGACACGGGACCGTCGTCGATGCTGCCGCCACCGTATGTGTTGTACGCGACCATCGAGATTGCGCCAGCGAGGTCATCCGCACTCAGGCCGAGTGCGCCACTGCCCGTCTGAGTCGCGAGCCAGCCGAGTGTCGCTTCCGAGGCGTTAGAGGCAATGGAAACGCTGTAGGTGTCGTGCGTGATCGCGGGGTTGTCGGGGCTCGCCTTACCGGGATCGACGCAGTAGCCGTACAGCGTGCCGTCGGTGGTATCGAGAACATAGGCACCCCAGTAGTGAGTGGTGTAACCGCCGTAAGTACCGTCACCAGGTCCCGCCGAGTTCGCGGCGGCGGCGATGCCGATGGCCGCGGCGAGCAGGACTACACAGACGAATGGAACGAGTAAACTTTTGAATATCCATTGTACATTAATTCTGTTACCTATATTCGGTTGATGCGCCATTACGTCCCTCACACTAGAAGTTACTGTGGCGTAGAGTAGCATATGTATACTCATCTACAAGAAAGAATTCCCAATTCCTCCACATTTCTCCGAGGAACCCGCTGGAAGAGTATCTAATTGGAGGAAATAGCATCCTTTACGGTGATTCATCGCTCTGGTATGATTAGTCAATGGATACGAAACTGCTCACCCTCAGTGAAGCTGCTCGGGCGTGCCACAAGTCGCACGGGACGCTTCGACGCTTGATCGAGGCCGGTGTATTAGTACCCGAGCCCCGGGAAGATCAAAACAAGCGCATCTTCGTCAGCGTGGCCGCTCTCAACAACGCCGGACTTGAGATTCTGGATGAACCGTTCCGGGGAGGGCGTTCCTACGTTGCCGACAGTGAGGTGGACCGGTTGAAGGCCGAGCTCGAGGCCGCGCACGGTGAGATCGCCGAACTTCGGGCGCAGTGCGAAGTGCTCGTGAGCGGCGTGGGTCGCATCGAGGTCGCTTTGGAAGGAACTCGAGCGGCGTACGAAGCGTTACGCCGAGTGCGAGTAGTGAGCACTCCCCCCGCGCCGTGGCTTCCGACCAATCCCCGTCGTCGATCCACTGACACGGACTCTGATTCGCTCGACACGAAACGTGGTGGGTTACAGACCAAGTAGTGCCCCGTTGACGTCACTTAGAACGACGCGACGACTACCCAACAAGGACCAAACGGAGTGCCCGCGGGTTGGAACGCAACTGCGACGGAAATGGACGTGTAATTCGGGTTCACGATGTCGTCGTAGTGACCGTGAGCGGTGCCGAACGGTCCCGGACCTTCAGCCCACCAAGCATCCAGAGCTGCCACGGCGGCTTGTTGCGGCGTGTCAGTAGGCGCAATGTTCCACGCCGCCATTCCCGGATCGTCCGCGGCCGTTACGAAAAGAAGAGCACTCAATTCATCAACGGGATTGTCTTCGATAATGTCGAGCGGGGCTACACCAACGCTCGCGCGGTCGGCGTTAATCAATGCAGCCGAGCCACAGTCCCCGCACAAGGCCACACCGGGGTTGGCGGCTGGGATAGTCGTGGTGGTCACGGGCGACTTCGGAGCACTCTTCTTTTCCTTGTAACCGCGAGGACACTTCGGGCTCACCGCGGTCACCTTCTTGGTCGCCGATCCCTTGACGCACGAAATTGTCGAGGCTCTCTTGTAGCCCCTGGAACACTTCGGGCTCACCGCGGTCAGCTTCTTGGTGGTCTTGCCGCGTACGCAAGTGATGGTCGTCTTGACGAGAACGGGGACTGTGGTCGTGGTCGTCGTGGAGGTGGGTGACGTTGATTCTGCGGTCCCCGTTATGGGAGTAGTCCACCCATAACAACCCGCAGTTGCCGCGGCGGGGCCAACGATAGTAACGGGGCCGCTGGTGCCAACGACGGTCCCCAACAAATTAGGGATCATCGAGGTATATACCCCGACACCCGGACTCTCCGTGTCAAATTGAGCGAGCGTGAGGGTGGAACAGTCACCCGACGTCGGGACTTGCATGGGGCCCCATAGGTACTCCGATACTCCCGTATTGGGAGTGTCGGTGGGATCACTCGCAGTCACGGTGATCGATGGTTGCGTTCCCGCAGCAACGTACTCGGTAGTGAGGTTCGTGCCGAGCATCGGATAAGGCACCGTTGTTGCCGCGGCGCCCGCACCCGGAGCTTGGGACATCAACGCGGCACCCAGAGTGACGCACGCTAGCGCGAGCGACACATGGCCCAGCAAGATCCTCTTCACTAATTCACCGTCACTGCAAGTCGCGAGATCATGTGCTGAGTCCCCTTGACGTCGAGGTCGATAACTACCAGCTGACGGGCACCGGTCATGTGAGATCGCAATTTGGACCAGGCGGCATGAGGGACTCGATGTACACCTCACATAGTCGCAGAATGTCACTCGTCGTCCACATGGTCGTGCCTCCTCATCTATCGCTAGCAGAATCCTGTAACAACGTATTCACAACATCTTGCTGCCGATTGGTTCTTCGTATTCGCTTCGAAGAGTCGAGTGAACCGACAGGTTCGCAATGGTCTGTTTCGGACGGCGCTGTAACCCTAGCGACGCATTCATCACCGTTCGTATGGGATTGCTTGTGCAGTGCAGCGAGAATGCTGCACGATACCGCTAACAGACATTCGAGCGAATCGAAGAGTGCTCTGTTCCCCGTCGAAACTTCGAGGAGTAACTTATTTTCTCGACCGTGCAATTTGCGACATTCAGGTACTTTTCAGGTCTCCTTCAATGCCACTTCCCATCTTCACTTTTCCCACCTCTTCTTCTCGTGCTTCTCTACCGATTCACTTTCATTCTTCTTGCCCCACTTCCTCTTGCCCCTTACTCCCCTCCCTTTAATCGCCTCTTCGTTGTTTTCTAAGATTTGTGCTCACACGTCTGGCACTAGTGATACGGTGGCCCCAACAAGGGGCCGTACCGAAAGAAGGATGCGTCGACCCCATGATGACGATTCGACGTCTCAGCATCGGAGCAGGCTACAAGTACTTGCTCAAATCAATCGCCGCTGGCGACGGTCCCGAAGGCACCGACAGGTCGGACCTCGTTCGCTACTACTCAGAGACCGGCACTCCCCCTGGAGTCTTTCTCGGTTCCGGACTGGTCGGTCTCGACGACGGCCGAGGCGTTGCCGTCGGGCAGTCCGTGACGGCGGAGAACCTCCAACGGATGCTCCAGGACTGCGCCGATCCCATTACCGGCGAGGTGCTCGGAAGGGTTCCGAGCGCGAAGGCGGTCGGAGGTTTCGACCTGACCTTCAGCCCCTCCAAGAGCGTGTCGGTCGCCTGGGCCCTGGCCGACAAAGAGACCCGCGAAGTCGTCTACCGGTGCCACCAGAAGGCCATCGCCGAGGTCCTCGCCTACGCCGAGCGCGAGGTGTTTCACACACGATCGGGCCAGCAAGGCTGCGTCGAGGAAGACATCGTGGGAGTCGTGGCAGCGAGCTTCACCCACTTCGATTCGCGCGACGGCGATCCCCAACTACACGACCACGTGGTGGTCCTTAACCGCGCCCAGGCCGTGACCGACGGCGTCTGGCGCACCCTTGATAGCCGGCAACTCTTCGCCTCGACGGTGATGCTTTCCGAGATCCACCAGGGCGTGCTTTCTGATCTACTGACCGCCGAACTCGGCTGGGACTGGGAGGCCCACGCCCGGCGTTCCAGCGCCGCCCCGAAGTGGGAGGTGGCCGGTGTCTCGAAGCACCTCATGGACGAGTTCTCGAAGCGCACCGTGGCAATCGTCAACGCGAAGGACCGCCTGATTGCCCAGTTCGAGGATGATCATGGTCGCGCACCGACCAATGTCGAAGTGCTCAAACTTCGCCAGACCGCGACCCTCTCCACCCGACGAGCGAAGAAGGGTCTAGGCCTCGGGGACCTGACCGAAGAGTGGGCTACTCGGGCCACGCCCTACCTCGACGACGAGCCCATGTCGTGGGTCCACGAGCTGGGTTGTCGGGACATACCCTCGTTTATCAGCGACGATTTCGAGGACGAGATCCTGCTCGATGTCGCCAACGCGGCACTCGACATCGTGAGCACCAAGCGCCCGACGTTCTCTCGGGCCAACGTCCAGGCGGAGGTCTTTCGCCAGCTGCAGGGTGTCCGCTTTAGCGAGCCTGCCGAGCGCATTCTCACGGCTACTCGCGCGACCGACCTGGCCGTTACGCAGGCGCTGTTGATTACCACGCCCAACCTGCACCACACGCCACGCTTCTTGCTGCGCAGTGACGGCAGCTCTAAGTTCGAAGGAAGCGGCCACTGGCTCTACACGTCGATGACGCTGCTCAACGCCGAAGCCCGTCTGCTCGATGCTGCCCAGCGCCTCGACGCGACAGTGGTGTCGAGCGCCACCGTGGCCGCCGTTGCCGAGCGACGACTCCCCGGAAGAACCTTCAGGCTCTCGAACGACCAGGCGCACTGCGTCGAGCAAATCACGACCTCTGGTCGGTCGCTCGATCTTCTTGTGGGCCCCGCGGGCACGGGCAAGTCGACGGCCATGGCGGGACTGCGCGCCGCCTGGGAGGCTGAGCACGGCGCCGGCTCGGTCATTGGCCTCGCGCCGTCGGCCGCCGCCGCCGAAGTCCTGGGCGAAGACATGGGCATTGACACCGACAATCTCGCCAAGTGGCTCTACGAGCACCGCCAGCACGGCCAGCGGGTTCGCGAGCTCGGTGAGCTTCGAGAGAAGGCGCGCCTGGGCGCCCTAGCGCGACGTCGTCCCAGCCCTCGACTGCTTGAAGGTATTCGCCGGCGCGAGGAGGCACTGGCTCACTGGACCCTTCGCGCCGGTCAACTGGTAGTGGTGGACGAGGCCAGTTTGGCCTCGACGTTCGCACTTGATGAACTCATGTCAGCCGCTCTAGACGCGAAGGCCAAGGTGGTCCTCGTCGGCGACGGGGCCCAACTCTCCAGTGTGGACGCCGGAGGAATGTTTCGCACCCTCGTGCGCGAACGCGGCGAGGACGCTCCCACGCTGGCGGACGTCCGCCGCTTCAAGGCTGCGTGGGAGAAAGAGGCCAGCCTCGGAGTCCGCCGCGGCACCCACGCTGCTCTTGGCACCTACGCGACGCACGGACGGGTCAAGGACGGCACCCGTGACGACATGCTCGACGCCCTCTACGACGCGTGGAAATTCGACACCGACCGTGGCCTGCACTCGTTGATGCTCGCCAGCGACACGGCGACTGTCAACGAGCTCAACGCTCGCGCCCGTAGCGCTCGGGTCACCGGCGGGTTCGTCGCCGAAGAAGGGATCGACGTCGCCGGGGCCATGACGGCTGGAATGAACGACCTCGTCGTCACCCGCGAGAACGACCGCCGCCTGACAACGGACACGAGTTGGGTCAAGAACGGCGACGTGTGGACCGTCGCGGCCACGCACGTGGATGGCTCCATGACCGTCACCCGGGCGAGTGGTCACGGCTCGGTCGTCTTGCCAGCCAGCTACGTCGCCAAGAACGTCGAACTCGCCTACGCGTCGACGGCGCATCGTGCTCAGGGGCGCACCGTTGACACCGCGCACGCGTTCGCGAGCCCCACCACTACCCGTGAAGTGATGTACGTGTCGCTTACTCGAGGCTCAGAGTCCAACCACCTCTACGTGGACACCCACTACGACCCCGATCCTTCTACCGGCCACGACGGGCTGAACGAGATTCCGAGCGCTTTAGAGGTGCTCGCTGGCGTGCTGCGCCACGAGGGCGCCGACGTGTCGGCTACCGACATGATCCGTCAATCCCAGACCCAGTCCATTGCCACACTCGTCGCCGAGTACGACACCATCGTCACTCTGGCCGAAGGCGGGCGCTGGGAGACAGTACTCAGCGAGTCGGGACTCAGCGACACCGAGGTGGCTCAGGCTAAGGCCTCCCCCGCGTACACAGCGCTACTCGCGCAGTTGCGAGACGCAGAAAACCGGGGCTTCGACATTGACACCGAACTGCCGATGCTGGTCACGGGTCGCTCGTTCGACGACGCCGACGATGTCGCCAGCGTCCTGCACTACCGCATCGATCGTTACGTGGCCGGCGTGGGCTACCCCAGCCCACCGACGAGCGAACTCGTGGCTGGCATCCTCCTTCGGCCCTCCGGGATCACCAACCCCGATGTCGCTCTCGCACTGAACGATCGTGCCGACGCCATTGAGCAACGAGCCCGCGAACTCGCAACGATCGCTATTGAACGTGGCGCCGCCTGGGTGCAGGACTTCGGTGGCCCTCCCCCGACGGGTGAACTCTACGAGCAATGGGCATTAGAAATTGCGGCTGGCGCGGCCTACTTAGACCGTTGGGGTATTGACAACCCTGACACCATCATCGACGATGCAACTGTTAGCCACGAACAAGAAACCCAGCGAAGTCGTGTCCTCGGTGCCGCCCAACGGGCTATCGCACTCACCGAAGTTGCGGACACGCCATTTACTCAGTCATATGAGCCGATGGGCGTCGATCTGTACGAGCCGCCAATCCCTTATTTCGAGTTAGATCCTTAATTATCAAGACCCAGCCGTCAATTACGGAGCTGGACTCTACGCTTTTACGACCTGTTCAATAGTTTCGTCCTCAACCTCAGCTATAACGATGGTCACGTTGTCGGGAGCTCCCGCCTCAAGTGTGCGGTCAATTAGGGCATGAACCGCGTCGACGCCACTTGCCCCACGGAGAATTGTGACGATCTCCTCGCGGTGAACGAAATTGGTCAATCCATCTGAGCACACCAAGAATTGCCGCCTACCCGTTAGTCGATCCTCGAAGAGATGGGGTGTGACAGCCGTTAGAGTCCTTCCACCTCCCAAAGTTTGAGTAACGATGGCAGTAGGCATTCCCAGCGAACCACCTGAATCATTTGGGATGTCGTCAGTGCTCAGCTTCTCAAGGCGACCTGCTGCGAACTCGAATACTGAGCTGTCGCCAACGTTGACGACGGAAATTCCCTCTTGGAGAAATAGGACCGCCGCAATCGTTGTCCCCATGCCCATTAAACGGCTGTCCTCAAACATCCCTTCAACGACATGCCGGTTGGCTGCATGAACTCCTTGAATTAGCTCGCTGGAACTTCCTGGCGCTGAATCGAGAAGCGATCTCACTGCAATTCGGCTCGCAACATGCCCATAAGGATGACCACCGAGGCCATCAGCGACTACCACGAGACAACCTTCCTTCCGCACAGTCCTCGAAATCACTTCACCATTAGCCACAGCATCTGACAAGCCAGCAAAGCCATATGAATCTTCGTTCCGAAGACGCACTAAGCCAGTGTGTGTAGCCGCTACCAGATGAAGGACACTCACGAGCGCCACGTCAATGCTCTCGTCGAGCGATCGATGGCATTAGCTTCAGAATCTCTTTCGATTGAACGGACGCCGTCAAGAAGAATTGAATGGTCTGAACTCTGGATTGTGCTTCCAGACTGGAGAGCTACGACATCCGCGGCGCTCATAGGTCTTGCGCTACCTTCAAAAGGTATTTCGTCATTACTCCCAACTGTCGACCGAAAAGCACTTTCATTGCTAGTGCCAAGTTCTTTCACAGCTATACCAGTGAAGCGATAACTGACCAAATGAGATCTCAGTCTTTGTGAGCGCGAGTTCAAACGATTTCAGAATGAGGTCATCTAGTCGAACTCCATCGTTGAAGAGAATTTCAGCATGACAGAGATTTTGATGCGTGAGCCAGCACAAGGAGTCCTCTTTTTGCGAACGTCACAGCTCCGCTCGGATATCTTCAAGAGCCAATCCCATCTCTCGCGCAGTGTGAAATCGAACACTTCGATCTGTAGCACAAGCCCGAATTAAGAACTCAGCAAGGTTGGCATTCAGATCCTTCCTAAAGATTCGTGGGTCACGTGGTTCCACATCTGAAGTTGGTCGTGCCTGCGGATAGGGATGCTCACCATCGCAAAGTAATTCGTAAAGAGTGACACCAACAGCGAAGAGATCTGTCGAAACATCCCATTGCGTCAGATTTGCATCAGGCGGCTGGTACGGAGGCGTGCCAGACACCGTGCGCACAGGATCACCCACACGCGAGGAGATGTTGAAGTCAAGGAGTTTGGCGCCAGATCGAGTGAGCATTATGTTGTGAGGTTTAACATCTCGATGGACGAGTGCGTTTGATTGGATTGAAGCCAGCTCATCGAACTCATCCTGAGTTAGTTCACCTCCCTGATTCTTCTTATTGAGAAACTCAAGTCGTTCACCATCGGGATGGATCGCCTCAAGAGCTGAGAGAACGTCAAGCGCCACGTCAAGCGCCTCTCGATCCCGCAAATGCTTATGACCTGAGGTGTAGTCAGCGATAAGCTCGCCATCGATGAACTCCATTACCAAATACCACTCGCCGCTGTCGGTCTTGTCGGCCCAAAGCACTTGGACCACATTAGGATGATGAACTTTTCGAAGTGCACCGATCTCGCGTCTGACAGCCTCGTATCCGGCGGCATTGTCAAAGAGTTTTAAGGCTCGCACTTCGCCTTCCACAACGTCCATGACTCGGTAAACCTTGGAAAATCCGCCGCTACCAAGGATGGACTCAACTTGGAAGCGATCTCCAATCCTGTCGCCAGCGGAGTAGTCGCGAGAAGGGGCTCTAGATGAAATGTCCTTGGGATCTGGCGCAGGCAACACATCGCCATCCACCGACCGGCCGACAATTGAGGGAACGGAATCAGACTCTTCCCGTAAACGAAAGTTAAGTGACTCGTTGCAGAAGACCGTAATCTCGGGGCCATTGGCAATCCGAAAGGATAGGTTCACCGCTCCAAACTCGGCTGCGCCAATGAAAGCTTGAGCTTCTTTGACCCTTCGACGCATTTCCAATGCCAGTGACGCAGCCCAGGCCAACGTATCGTCTGGCACAGCCTGTTCGGGATCCGGATAAAGCAATCGGAGCAACCCATCGACCGTGTTATTGGCCGCCTTTCGATCACGGCCACTCAGTTCGCGACCCCACTCAAGCCGACCTTGTAGTACATCTAGTCTTGAGAGTCTTCGAAGTTGCGACCAGACCTCAGCAAGAAAGTCGCTAACCAATCCAAAATGGTCCGTGAAATAGGAGGGATCAAGCTTGGGAACATCCCATCCGGGTAGGTAGGCATGAATGCGATCCATGAATGCCGTGTCGTCGCGCATCTCCTTGGGAAGCGGAGAAAGGAGATGGCCAACGCGCAACTGATGATCAACGTCAACATCAAAGTTGCCGACGAGAACAATGCCGCCGTCAGCTCTGATCGATTCTCGACCCCTACTAAACTCGCCGGACTCCATATAGCCTTTCAGAATGTTGACACCTTCCTTTTGGTCAAAGGAGATGCCGGAAACCTCATCAAAGCAAATAACGTCGTACTGCGCTACAAGTCCACGCCGGCCTGAATTCATATTGACGAACATGTTTGCAACGGTTGCTTTTCCACCCGAGACTAGATGGGAATAAGGAGAAATCTGCTGGAAGAGGTGTGATTTACCAGTCCCACGAGGCCCGATTTCAACTGCGTTGTAGTTGTTCACTACAAAGGGGACCATACGGGCAATCAGAATGTCCTGCTGGCGTTGAGCTAGTCGGCTCGGCTCGAAGCCGACGCTACGCAGAAGCAATTCACGCCACTGCTGAAGTGTGAAGTGGGCACGACCCCGTTGAAATTCACCTAATGCGTCGCGAGTGGACATTTGGATTGGACGTATCGCTTCGACTCGAAATGGCTGACCTCCCTGCTCGCCCGCAAGAGCTGCAATGTATTCCAGAGTGACTTCGGCGTAGAAGCCACCAGTGAGCATCCGCTGGTGCAAATCAACGAGTTCCGGAGAGATATGAATGTCATCGAGTTGAAGTGTTGGAAGCTCCGCCCGATATGAGTCTGACTTCGCATCGAGGCGAGCTTTCAATAAGTCAATGATCTTGACCCGTCCCGCTTCGCGGGCCCTGTGCTTAAAGAGTTCTTGCTCACCGGCGCGAACCGTGCGCTCTTGCATCGAACGCTGAACCATTTCGAGCCCGGCAGCGATCTCCTCGGGATCAGTTGTCGCGCAATAACGACCCAGAAGAAACTCGCCGACGTAGGTTGGAACTGGGTACTGCCCTCGAAATTTCTGCGCAAGATCCTTTTTGACGAGATATCCTTCGAAAGCGCTCGCAGCCAATTGATCGAGTTCGTCGAGCCCGACAAATTCACTCATCGGTTTTGTCCCACTATGACTTCGCGCTGCAGTAGCAACGTCTGATCAGCGGCAACGACAACTAGCTGCGCCGTTTGTCCCTCAAGGTCCTCATTTACCACTAAGAGCATTACTTTGCCTTGACCACCGGTCACTCGTCCCACTTCAGCAATTGATGAGCTCCCATCACCAACAACGGTTCGAAGATCGACTGTCGAACCGTCGGGCAAACCAACGAATTCAACAACAAGGGTTAGGCCCCTCCACTTCGAGCTCGTGATGGCGGCACCGACGGTAACTGACCTGCTCCCCAACTTCACTGCAAGTTGAGGGACGATACATTCTTGTGGGCTGACACCCCCGTGTTCGTAAACTCTATTTGCTTCAAAACACGTGACCCCAGGGGCGATGGCGATTCTGACGTCTTTGTCCCAGTGCCAGGGAACAGTTGGAAGATTGACGATCGCTCCAGTCTTGATCCGAGCACAACGACCCTTCTTCGTCTCAGTCGTAGAGGCTGGGAGATCCTCGTTCTTGGGAAGTCCACTAGGAAGAAATAGCCACCCGTGATCTGTTACAACCGTAACTTTCGACCAACCTGCTTGAATCAGCGACTCAACTCTTGAGGCAATCCGTTGGACTTCGCCCCGAACTTCGTGTGCAAACATCACTCCAAGGTTGTGTCCATAATGGTCAATTTGTCCCGCCTCAGTCCAGCCGATTCCCGATGATTCTCCACTTTCGAGGGTGCTGAGCACCTGCACACCCTGACTTATCATTAGTGATCGCAATACTTGTACCCCGGCAACCGGCCCATCCGGGGCTCGCCGGGCATCGAGGTCGGTGCCAGCGGAGAGGAACCCTTGATCGATTGGAATCAATGTCGGCTTCGAAGTCTGAGTAACGGTGGGGAGCGCCGCCTTAGCAACCGCAATACTGACTTCGAGCCCACCATCACTTAATCGGTCCTTTAACAAGTGTGCGACATCCAATCGAAGTCCGTCGACAAAGACCAAGACCTCTCCCAAGAGTGGTCGCACGGTGGGACCGGCGAAGTAAGTCCCGGCGTTCGCTGATGGTCCGACGGCTGACTGCATGGACCGAGCCGCATCATCGAGCCAGGGTCGATAGACAGCGTCTAGAGCCAGAGACACAGCTTTGACATCCTGCGTTTCCTCGACCTCCGCTACCGCAAGTAACGCGTCAGCATCGACTTGCCAACCATCGTTTGAATACCATACTTCTAAATCGTTCACTGACGTCGCCTGAATATTCCGAGCACTTAGCTCTGCGACAACTGCAAGGTGCTCAAGCGCCATGACCAATGGTGTTCTACCCAGAGTTGCCCACACGTAACTACGCCGCACCTCGTTTTCCGCCTCGAGCGCTCTAATCTTCAGGCGAGCATCGCCGGGCGATAGTTCGATAAGTGCACTCAACTGACGTCGAAGTTGCTCCTCCGCGGCGTCAGCGACGCCCGGCCAAGCTCCTGGGTTGGAATACACGAACTCCGCGGGCTGAACCTGTCGAAGTCGATCAACAATGCCCGGGAAATCCGCCGGCGACTCGGCGAAACGCCTCCACACTTGAGACCACGAGGTGGATGCATCAGCTAAACGGAGCACTCCCTCAAGCTCCCCATCTCGATTCGGATTAAAACCGAAGTCATGCTGACATTGTTCAACAAAGGCTTCCCACTCCTTTGGGAGAAGGCCCTTCTTCATCACGCTGGGATTGTCAAGCCACGTCAAAAGTGAGCGAGTTGGGTCGGGGCTTAACAGGCCATTCAGAAAGGCAGCATCAATGAATCTTGTTTCGAGTCGTGATAGCGGCTCATCACCCAATCGCGTCAAGCTTGCGAGCAACGCCCTAGATGTCGCATCATCGTTCGCGATGTTTAAACCGAAGCCATTATCACGGTTAGACAGCAGACCTCGAACCGTCCAATCGCGGCCGTTGGGATGAGTAAACCAATTACTTCGGTGCTGAAGCCCTACGAGCGGCATAAGAGAGTCGTCTAACTTTTCATCGCTCCTGACACGGTCTCGTGAAATCCCGGGTAAGTAAACGATTGGGATTCCTTGCGGCGACTCTTCCATCTCGGTTGTTGAAGCGACCACACAGCGAATCCAGTAAGCCGGCCCGACTCCCTGCTGAGGATCGAAGTCACCCAAAGAAACTATTCGCCTTGATTGTCGAAGACGTGGTATCAGAGACATCCATTGACAATTTTCATCTGGCCACAGCAGGGCCACTGGTGCAACTCCAGAGTTACCGTCGAAGAGTAAAGCATTGTCAATAATTTCGCCGAGTCGATCAATCATCAATTCCGTCATCGGGCCAGACCTTTCTCCGCTTCTGTCTTCTCCGCCAACGTGAAATGAAGGTCATTGAACCGTTCGGTCCCGTCCAGGTTCTTGCCACGATCCTTGTCCCACTTCACGTTGAACTTCGTTCGCAGTATTCCGGCTTCGACGAACGGACGGATATTGAGCCGAACCCCGTCGTTGAGGTCTGGTTCCCAACCGATGGGTTGTTCTGCAAGTGATTTCCAGCGCACATAGATGTCGAAAGGTGCTTCACCTTCGATGATTAGTTGGAGCTGGTGTTGGAGATTCTGTGCTGCTGCCAAACGATCTGCGGCGCCGGCAACATCTTCACGAGCACCGGCAGCCTGTCGTTCAATCCAGTCACCCAGGTAGGTGTAGTTAAGCCGCTCAATAGTTCGTCGATCCAAGCGGTGGTAGTTGAGCAACGCCGAGAATCCGTCTCTGCGGCCATCCCAGATCTGCCATACGAATGGACGATTCTTGAAAACTTGGCAGTGCACTTTGAAGAAGTCGTCTCGAAGCCATGACTCGAGGTCTGTCTTATTCGAACCTGACATCGCGAGCAGTTCGGCAGCGCGCGCCGGCGACCACGTTCCTCCGAGCGCACGTGCGAGTAATTCTTGCAGGAGGTCTGCCGCCGGTCGTTCTCCCCGAACAGAGGGCAAGCAGGCAATTCCGTCATTGTCGGCCAGGAAGTCGAGGTCATCGGCCTCTAGTTGCTGCGGCCAGTGATACCCGAGAAGACGGCCGACAGCGACCTGCAACGGCTCCGCTGCCACACCGGGACTTCCCTCGAAGAGCCACTGGGTTGGATCATCGGACCATGGTTCGGGGAGGGGGCCCGATTCTTTAGCAAACCCTCGCCAATGGTCGATATCGAATGGGACGTCAGCCAAGGTTCTATTTGTCACTTTCATGGACGAATCAATCGCTCGAACCTGTGTTGCGTATTCGGGAGATGAGCAAAAATGCCAGATGGCGGAGAGATCAGACGAATTAATGGGTATAAGTGGCGACGCGTTGGTGTCGAAGAGATCGCCCGAGTAGAGCGACACTGGAAGATTTCCCATCTGACTAACCATTACGCCAGAGCGTCCCCACGCTTCACGTCCGACTATTCGTGAACCATCACTACCGGCCATCGCGCCGCAGCCGTCTTCCCAAAAGACGATGTCCTGACGCCCCCCATAAGTGAGAGTTTCGGCGACCGTACTCTGAAAAAATTCCCATCCTGGCTGACCGTGAGGAACCTCCCAAAATCTCCTTCTATACCTACCATCGTCACCGGTTTTTATGCCTTGGCGTCCCACCGCAAACTCTCGCAGGAGGCGCCGCCCACGTTGGCTCTCACTGGACATTCGAGCATGAGGATTAGCAAGAAGGGTACGTTGCTCGACTCGCAAGACACGATCTGATCGTAGCGATCTTGACTTGGCAGAAGCGCCGCTCACGCCATTTAGGTCGAGAGCTGATACGAAATGAGAAGACTTTGGTGGTGTCGTTTGGCTCAAGAAAAGACACACATTCACGACCTCACCAGAAATTCCTTCAAATGCACCCACTCCGAGACGAGCGACAAAATCCCAAGTCGAAGAACGAAGTGATTCTCGCCTCAGTTTCTCGTATGACGAAAGATATAGCCAGTGCTGTGGAAGGACTAGGGCGACAGAACCCTGAGATACTGAGAGCAGTATCAATCGAAGGAGAAAAACTGTAGCGAGGTCATTAGATCCAAATGCAAAGTTCCTTTCGCAGAAATTCCTAAGGATCGGGCCTTGAGAGTTCTTTGAAAGATATGGCACATTGGTCGCCACCAAGGTGTAGCGGCGACTTAAGTAATCGGCCGCTCGAGCGATGCCGGCTACGTTGGCACCTAGGACTTGTGTGGCGGGGTCATCAGTCTCTCTTGTGAGAGCAATCGCAATGAGGGGTGCAACATCATCCCATTCAACGTCATCGAATGACCCCTGTGGGGCCGCTGGGTTTGCTAACTCAGCCGTTCGTCGAGGGTCGATAAGGCTGCCCAGGGTGTCGGCATCGCGGAACAAGGTGTGCAGACGCACTAAAGCCTTATCCAGTGTGGCGTCACCTCTAGCCAGGGCCTTCCACTCCTCGACGGGAGCCTTCACTGGGATACCCGAACAGGAGATATTGGGAGCTGGTAGTTCACGCCATCCTTCCCCGGCCTTCCAGGCACTCAGGGCAACAGCGAACATGGCAATCTGCACGCAGCGCGGGTCTAGTTCAAGTCCGAAGAGGTTGTCACGCAATACAGCATCTTGTGCGGTTACTGAGCTGCGTTGTTCCTCCTCCGCTCTCATTCGCCACAGCATTCCAAACGCCTCCACTAGAAAGTGTCCCGATCCACAGCATGGATCCACCACAGTGACCTCAGCGGCTCGCTCGGGCCAACCATCGAATGAACCAGCAGCGGGTGCGCCTTCATCGTTGAAACGAAGAAACTCCCATTCCTTGACAAGGGGGCTTTCAGGGTACCGTGAAGCCCACCAGGCCCCCAGGGAGTTCTCTAACAAGAACCGCACCATATAGTGCTCGGTGAACAACTGGGTCACAGGTCCGAGATCAGCTCCTCCGATCTTTCGCTCCGAAGCGTTAACCTCGTCTTTCTTATCTTTCTGCCAGAACTGATAGACCCAGCCAAGCGCATCATCTGCGAGGAACACCTCAGATGGAAGTCCACTTACGATCTGTTCGAGCTCGAGTCGTCCTTCAGGGGCTAGTCGCAGCTGCACGCAGGGGTCATTCAGACGAAAGATTCCCGGCAGAATCTCAGCAGCGAACCTGCCAGCCACCGCCCAACCGTCGGGCTCACCTAATTCGCTCGCCAGTTCTTCACATTCCGTCAGCGTCATCGGTGCTCGAAACTTCGGATGAATCAACAGCCCGTTTTCCGCCAAGAACCTGGCAAAGAGAAGGCGGTGCCACTGCTCAAAGGCGCATTCCGCAACTAACAATTCAACCGAATCTTCTTCGTCGCCCAGTTGTCGACTCTTCGCTCTGAGCCCCCGACGAAGAATCCGGTCATCCTCGTCGAGATGGCCGGGAACGGTCTTCTCGGTCACACCAAGTGACACTAATGAAGCACGACACGCAATATCGGCGGCACGCCGGCCACGAACGCACGTGTCCTCCAAGGTCTTGCGAAGGTTAGAAGAAAGGACGGTCATGCGAAAGAAGCACTCATATGATGACTGTCTCGCCCGCATTTATGTGCTCGATCAACTGACTCCTCAACTCTTCCAGGTACGAGTCGACTTCAGATTCAGTTCGTATTGTTGCGTTAGCTGGCTTCACGGACACGCTTCTTGGCTCAAGTCTCTTTGCAGCAGCAATTCGAGCGGCGGCAGTCTTTGCTGGAAGAGCCTGTCGACGTTCGTTCCAGGCTTCGAGTGATACGAAGTCAAGAGATTCAAGAAGCTGATCGTCTGTTGCAACTACGGGCAGATTCCACTTCACCAGTCCGGTTTCGCTCAAGATCGGTTCACGGTCGCCAGTCTCGAGGCGTTTCCATTCTTGCGACTCTCCCAGTTTCTCCATTTCGAACTCATACATTGCGTTGACGTTGCCAACTTCAGCAAGGACTGCGGACCGAAGCAAAAAGCACAAATCTTCTAGGAGAGGAGCGATCGGGTCTGGAAGTGCAAGTAACAGTCGCCCGGATAAGACGGCGTCGCGCTGAGCCTTAATAATCAAGGCCTCTTGAATACCATCCCCATGTCTTAAGAGACGATTGAGTTTCTCCCACTCAACTTCTCTATGGCCCCTGCGCTCACCTATGTCATTCCATTCCTGAATGTTGGAACGGAGCACTTCCGACATCTGCGCCACTGCACGGAACTGTTGATTACCAACCATAGTTAGCAAGTCATCGATGACAGATGTGTCAGGTGACTCAGCCAACGGAGGCGCGCCACCAGCTCCCATCGCGAGCGTCAAGAGGCGTTGAAGAAGACCGCTGATGGCTGCGGATTCCTGATCCGATTGATATAGAACCTTGGCTTCGGCGAGCAATCCTTTTACCGCTAAACGTTCAGTTACGCTAGGCGGCTCATCTTCTTTGAAGAAAGTTGTCTTACCAATCTGCGTAACCGGGAGCTCCTTCGCGCTGGAAAGACTCTTGCCATCGCGAGCCGCTCTGATATTTCCATTTGCAAGGAGCGCAAGCAATGCTCCATCGATCGCGTCTTTGGGCCAGCCATAGGGTGTGTCGCTTAGCTGTCGCTGGACATCAGCGCCAGACACACCAGCTCCGGAAATTCGAGCCAGGACCTCTTTACAAACAGGATTGGCCGGCACCTGATCCGACCATCCGACTGCCGATAACGCGTCTGGCGCGCCATCCCTCGCCTTGACTGCAACCTTTCCCCAGTTTGAGTTATCGGCTGGACCAAATTTGGGGAACAATCGTGCCAGAGCATTGCGACTTGCCACCTCAATGCCCTCGCGAAGAAACGACGATTGGATCTCACTGCCGCCACCTTGTAGGACCCGAGCGTTGGCAATCACGGCGCCGAAGAGAACTTCAAGCCGCTGCTCACCCTCCAAAAGGCGCGACCGCATTCCCTGCTTCGCCTGTCGGCCTTGGTCAGTTTGTGGCTCCGGCCGTTGACTAATCGTGTCGTGAGCAGCGGTGTATGCGGCGAGAACATCGCGAATTGTCTCAGCATCGACCTTTGGGAGAAGAACGAAAACAATCGGACTTTCACTGCCCACCTTCGAGGCACTCTCCCTCGCTTTACTCTCGGAGATCGACCATTCGTCACGTATCCAGACAGGTATGGCGCCATTAGTAATGACGGGTTCAGTTTCATCCCAGACTCGTTCTATCTTGCGTGGTGTCTTGCTCTCACCCTGATCAAGTCTTATTCCTGAGAGCGTCCCATCGACTGCTTTGTGCAGCCAAGCATTTCGAAGTTGAGACATTCGAGATGCGTCATCGCGAACAACCGACCGCTTTTGATTGAACTCTTTAGTCCATTCAGCACCCTCTTCAGTCTGGAGTCTGAATTCGTCACCGAGCCTTACGACTCGCCCTTCATCCACCAGCTCTTCGAGCACTCGCGGAACTTCTTTCCTCAGCCTGCTTCCATCTAGGAAAAGATCCTCGACGAGGAGGTCGGCAATTACAGCTGGAGTTGATCGAACTCCCGTATCGCCAGCGCCTTCGGTGGGAAGTTGGGAGACAAGGAAGATCAAGGTACAGACTCTCGACTTCAACTCCCCATCTTCCGAACCGTCAACTAATCCCCTGATAAGTTCATCAATCTCTTTGAGAAGGACGCCGCTCTGCAACATGCTCGCGGATTCGGATCGAAAGACGAAATCTGCCCCAATAACAAAACCAAGTGGCTTGTCGGCCACGCTTCGAGCGGCTTCATGGACAATCTTGAGTTGGGTTCTGAGGACGCCGGCCTTCCCGGTTTTATCAAGCGCTCGAAGAACTCTTTCCAGAAACCGGCGGCGAGTAGGAAGCAAGGGGTAATCCGCTATCAACGTTAACTTGTCAGCTGATTTAGCTTCTAACCGAGTCCCTCCGAGTTGGCGGTCAATCTCTCCGCTCACTTTCTCAAGTGTCTCCTGGATCGAACCTATGGCGTCGGGCTTCTTACGGAGAACAACTTGACGAACTACCGCCTCAACATCCGTGTCTGATAAGGCAACGGTGACCGAGAATCTATCAATCAGTTTCTGCAGAGTGGGATTTGCTGAAAGTGCGGACTGGCCAGATGCAACGACCAAAACCCTGCTACCGAATCTTGATGAACAGCCCTCGACAAGCTCTTGAACGTTTAGGGCCTTGGCATTTTCGTCATTGATGTACTGTTGCATTTCGTCCAACACGACAAGTGTTAGGGGTATCTTTTTGGCGCTGTTGCTCTGAAGCTCAAGAACCTGACCAAAAATGTCCAACATTTCATCATTGCTGATGTCGTCAACAGTGGGAAATTGGTTCTGCAGTGTGGCACTGATCGCCGTTGGTGTATCGCCAAATGTCGTGCCGGCAGTAATCAGCGCCTCAGCTAAGACCGGAGACACATAGAGATTACGAAGTTCTTGATCAAAAACCTTGCCTCGGTCTTCAACCGACAAGCGGACAGCATTGTATAGGCCTTGCTCTTTCAACCAGACTGCCAGTTTCGCCGGTGCAAGTTGTCGAGGAAGCTCGGCGGCATCAAAAATTACCGAAAGAAACGCGAGGCGAACTGAACCTGAAGCGCCAGAACCCAGCGTCCCCGCTGCAGACCAAAGCCCACCGGATCTCTTAGCAGCCGTAGATAGTTCAACGAGGTGTTGGCTAATGTCTGGAGTCATATGCACGAGACTCCGGGCCGAGGCGCCGGAAGGGAGGTGAACGTCTTGCCAGAGATACTGCAACACTCTCATTAAATGCGACTTTCCACTCCCGTAGAAACCACTGACCCAGACAGCAGGCTGTTCAGCCTGACTCAAGTGACTCAAATACTGATCCAAAATTCGATCAAGTCCTTGCTCGTATGCGCCTTCACAAACGAAGCTTTGGAGCTCCCACTCGAGTGTGGTCCAATCTCTGGCGTCCTCAGGTGTCTTAACCTTAGAGACACCAAGATTCGGTATGTCACGCTTGGTCGGATCAGTAGAAAAGACATCCCGGTTCATCATCGTCATGACAATCGCCCTTTCTCGGCTGAAATCCGTACTGCGTGATAGTTGTAGCCATCACGAGCATTCATGAGACGATAACTGTCTCCTTCCACCTCGCCAGGGAAGAAGACGAGGAGTCGCCCTAGAACCTCATCTTGGATTTCCTCAACCAGTGCAGAAACCTTCACGTAGTCTCCGAGACCGTAAAGGCTTGAGGCACCAATGATCCCTATAATCGTTCGATCACTAGTCATGGAACGGATACTCTCTCTAACATCCGCAACCAATCTCTCAAAGAAACCGACTAGCTCGGGTTGCATTAGTTTCGGATTGGCGAAATATGATTCCCGGTACTCATGGGCGCCCATCCACTGCTCGAACTCTTTCGTAATATCGATCAGACTCCATTCATAGCCCGCCTTCCGAGATGCGGTAGCGAACTCAGGAAGATGCAACCGAAGCCTGCGCTCGAATTCAGGCGAATAGACGGCCATCCAGATTCTTTGGGCTGGTGCAAGGTTCGATTGCCACGGCAGATTGACGAAACGTTCGTAGTTTTCAATCAGTTCATCAATGCGGCTCACAGGAATTGCCCCTCGAAAGGCCTAAGGAGTTCGGTGAACCCAACATCGATTACACCACCGCTATAGCGAAAGTCAATAAACCTCTTCTGTGACCCGGCGTTCGCTAAGTCAATCAACTGAGATCGAGGCTGATCAAGCACCTTGGCCCAGCAAGTCTCGAAAAGAGCCTCCCCGCGCACGCCCTGAAGGTAACCGAGAAACAATGCGTACGAGGTGGCGGCCGTTGTACATGTTGGCCGTCGACGCACCTTCTTAGTCCTGCTGATGATCTCCAGATGACCCGATTGTTCCCACGATGAGAAGGTATTGCGGCCAATCTTCGCCAGCGTCACCTCGGAGTATGAATTTGGAAACTTCCTCTCCACAGCTTTGGCGAGGTCGATACTTTCTATTTCGTCGCCTGGATGAGACTCCAAGATAGCGGGAGCGCTTGCTTTGAATACTGAGTCACGAGCTAATGCACATAGTCCGCCAAGAAGGGGCTGCCCCTTTAGGTCATCCGTCCAAAGATCGCGCAACGCTCGAAAGAGCAACGAGTCTGGGCGCAATGAGTAGAGCTCGCGAAGATACCGAAGTGTTCGTTGTCGCGAACCAACCGTCGCTTTGCCAAGCACATTCTCCTCCAGAATTGCCCGAGCGTATTCGTCCGCCGCCGCATTTTTGGGCACCACTAATAGGAGTCGAATTAGCGAAGAGATAATTATCGTGTGACTCGTATTCGTTCCACCACTCCGCGACGCGTCAACGATTTCATCCACGATCATGTGCGCCCTCCCTAGATTTTTTCCAGCGTTCAATGTCCTGACGCTTCCAAAGGCGAATGCGACTTGCGTTCCGGTCGATTACCGGTCTTGGAAAGTCGGCATACCTCTTAAGATATGTCGTGACGCTGCTCGGATGGGACAGGCGAAGAATCAATTGTACTTCCGCAGCACCAATAAGGTCATCTGGATTCACCTTGGTTGCCATAGAATTTCAGTCTAGAGAAGTTGACATTCAGATTCAACCTCAAGTGATGACAAGCGAGTTGACTAGCGCGAACTGGCGCGGGATAACTAATTGAAAGGACTGCCGTCGCTTCGGTTAACGACGGCAACAAGCTCGACAGCAGCCGTTTGAATTATCCTTAGGCACAATGACTTGGCTATTGAAGGCCCTTCGGTACGGTGGAACTTGCGACGCCTGTGGCAAGCATATAGACGTGAGGGAAGTTGGTTGGCACAACCCTGACATACAAAAGGTGCGTTGTATCGATTGCGGATCACTGGAGACTCCTATTGGAGCGGAGTTGCCAGAGTCATTTAGACAGACGCGCGTAGATCCAGTCGGAGGTTCTTCGGCACTTCGAGAAGCTCAGAAACGACGCGATCCGAGGTGGGCAAAAGGAGCGACCGGCGAATATCTGATGGGCGTATCGCTCGAGCACAGATTGACCAGCGACGCCAAAGTCTTAACCGACCGACAGGTTCCGGGTACAAACTCCAATATTGACCACATTGTGATTGCCTCGTCGGGCGTATGGATCATTGACTCGAAGAAGTGGACGGGGAAGATCGAGTACAAGGCTGATTCGTTAGCGAGCATCAACACGCGTCTATACGTGGGGGGCAAGGACCGCACGTCAAAGGTTGAATCCCTCTACGGTCTGGTTATCCCAGTCGCGCAGGTGATCGAGGATCGGACGATACCAATTTATCCCGCACTCGTCTTCATTGAGGGCGACTGGAGCACCGCCTCACTTCCCCGCTTTCTAATGGGCAAGCCGTACGTACACGAGGGTGTATTCATTTCGACACCAAGAACTCTTATCAAGATGATCAACGAGCCCGGAGCACTTAATGCTGAGACAATCAATCTTCTCGCCGATAAACTCGATGAGACCCTAAAGCCGAGATAAACAGTTCCAGGTTGGCTGGTGGTTTATCACGAATCTCCACCCACAAGATTCCGTCTCCCACTTTACCGTCCCGATTCAAGGATCATCTCCAATCCCACGTGTGGATAGCGATGAAACTAACGGAAGGGCGGACGACTCAATAGTGACTTGCTGCAGAGCTGCCGTAATGAATGCGTCGGGCACGGCTACTCAGTATCATCGAATAACTCTTGAATTATCGTGATTCGCAGTATGGTTCTTGGGCGGACATCAGAGCAACTCTGAAGAAACCAAGGTCATTCGAGGTGCAGCACGGTCCAACTCAGAAGGAACAGCGGCGTACCAGTGACCTACGCGAGGATGAACGCCGATTGAGACCATCAGATTCGTCTTTAGCCCACTGGCGGTACGCGCAGTAATCGTCTTGTTCACATCAATGTGTTCCACTAAAACGGGAGTGGGACGTCCAAGCGCCAAGCGCCCTCTCTCGAGTTGAACATTCGACGGGGACTGCATTGGTGCAACTAGGCGCGCGGGTGCTTGTTGGTTGTACAGACCACCTTGAGTACGTACGAGTACTTCTTGACCTGGTTCGGCAAGGCCAACAGGGCACTTGACGCTAAACACCCTGCCGCCAATCTCCAGTTCAACACGCGACGCATCACGTCGTAGATCAATGGTTGACCTCTTCAGCCAAGGGCGGTCGGTTGCCATCTGAAAGTCATCGGAGCAATAAACAAGGGGCGTCTCTCGATCAAAGATGACGTCGGCCGCGACAAGTGTAACTAAGTCTTCCGACATGTAAGTCGTCGTCGTGGTTGCCAGAACAAAACCCCGAACGCCTGACTCGTGATCGAGTAGAAACCCCTTTTGGCCCATCAACACAACCTGGCTGCCAATTTTCCACTCGTGGGGACCTGGGTCACTTAGGAACTGGGCGACCAGAGTGCCGGCCTCTGACTGAGCAGAAGTTACTCCGGTTAGTGTTCGATAGCTTGCTGCCGTAAGCAAGATTCGTTGGCTGTGGCGAAGATAGTCTGCATCGCTCGAGACCACGAAGGTCTTCACGCCGCGCTGCGTGGCATAGGTTGCGCCAGGCAGTAAATCCAAGTCGCGACTAAGGAGCAACACGACCTTGACGTGCTCTGGGAGCCCCTCGTGCGCGTATCTGGCTAGTTCGAGCACGCATAGCGAGTCAACCATCTTCTCTTTGAGAACCGAATCCTCGTAATGTAATTCACCCTCGAGTATCTTTGCCCCTCTCTTGGCGAACTTTGATCGTAACGCCATGTTCTCTGCGTGCACTGCCGCGAGAGCTCTACTCGTCGCACCGCGCGCGAGCCCAAGCCCGATGGCAACCTCCTTGACCTCAAAACCGTAATCACTCATCGCCATGCACAGGCCGTCGTAACTTAGGTCTGGTTCCGGCAAAGAGTGAACACCCGCCTGGCCAATCAAGTTCCTCGAATCAACTATTGCCAGTGCTGGTATAGGGCGAAAGGACTCCGTCACTTGAATTCCATTAGGCTCACAATTTCTTCGGCGATTGCGGGTGTAAATTTTCGAACTTGATCTCGGACGCGACGAAGGCGGCCCGAAGGCCGCCTTGCCGTAGATTGGGCTCCTGCGTCCCTAACTTCAATGTCTATTGTATCAGGCCTTGACTGCAAGTCAAGCAACTCCGAATTACGACGCATTCCCGAGCATATCCCACCATTGATCAAATTAGTGTGGGTAAGTTCTATCGGTCGCTGCAACGGACTAGTCAATGACTGGCCAAACCCGAACAGCGTTGACAGTACTCACTCACCCTGGCTTGAGGGCTTCGTGTCCTTACTGCCCGTGGAGTGCCCACGACCAACAAAAATAAATAACTGGTCACCAAAAATGTCGTTGATCAGTCCGTCTCCTCCTTCTGGCTCCACAGAACACCCACCCTTTCAAGATGGAAGTTAGAGGAGATTTGACTCTTATAGGTCCTTCGGACAAGTGGCGCGACGGTCACTCCATATCGCCAATGCCTTTCTCAAATCGACCGCCGCCGGATGCGGCCTAGAGTTCAATCCCTAGCCGTCTCGCTCGCTGACGGAACGCCTCTTCGCCACCCTCGAGAACCAGACACACCGACTGCCGTATCGCGAACTCTTCCAGTCCTCCTGATTGGTATGACAACGTCGGCAGTTTACCTTCTTCGACGGATTCGCAATGCGCAACAATGACCTGGTCAACATCAGTATTGACGACGAGGTTTGCGTTGTGAGTAACGATGATTATTTGTCTCCGCTTACTTGCCTGACGAAACAGGCCAACGAGTTCCGTATAGATCGATTCAGGGTCCAGGTTCTCCTCAGGCTGATCGATGATGAGTGGATCCGTCTCTTCCTGGTCCACAGCCAAGTACAACAAGAGCAACACGATTCCACGTGAACCCGGGGACAACCTTTCAATGCTGAGCCCTTCGTACTCTAAACTGTATGTAAGTGTGATGTGGCCAGCGCTATAGAGCCAGGCGGAGATAGCACGGTCCCAGCCAAGGTTGTCGCCACCACCGTCGTACGACTGTTTCTTTTGCTCGCGAAAGTCGTTACTGTGATCTGCCGAGAACCTCTTAATGGCCTCGGCAGCTTGCTCGCCGTCGCCTGTCTGCCAAGCGGGAAGCAGTTTTTCCCTAGCAATGCGTGCCAGCTCACCACTGCCGTGGAACGTGCCCTGTGTGCGAAGATCAAGAAAGTCCTCGCCACGTTCAGCCCATCGATCAATATTCACGATTCGACGAACTGAGAACTTCAACTTGGCGACCGAAGATGCAGCTCCACTTATTAGTGAACTGAGGGGTGCGTAGAGTGCCTGTAACTCTCGTTCTTCCTCCAACAGAGCGTCAAAGTACGAACGGTAGCGGGCAAGTCTCTGTTGCGTCAACTCAATGTTCTTTGCATCCGCTCCTTCTGCCAACTGAACGTCGTCATTGAGCTTGTTGATCTTTCCTACCAATTCATTCGTTTTGGAGGTAAGTCGTGCGAGCTGCCTGGTTCTGTCGGTGTCGAGCTTGAGAAGTTTCTGAATACGGATCTGTTCTGCGGTCAATTCAACAATTGTCTTCTCGATCAGCTTTTCCGGCGGGATCCCATCCATCGGCAGCACGCCGCCCGCGGCTAGCACTCCCGCAATGCGGTCTCGCTCTTTGTTTGCTGCCTTAGAAGCTGACGTGATGATGTTTTCGACGTCACCAGAGAATCCGACTCGGAAGGAATCCCAATCCTTATCGCTCAGAGCAGTGGCCCCGTACTTGGACTTCAGACCCGTGGTAAAGGAAGGGAACTTCGAAGATGCTGCAGACCGCACTTCTCCAAGTAGCCCCGTAAGGTCAGTGACTCGGCGATCAAGCACCTGGTGTTGCCGTTGCTGTTGCTGCAGTGCAGCGTTTATCTCCCCTAAACGGACGGCGCTCTTTTGATCGGCTGTGCTGGTGAGTTGTTTGGTCTGCTCCTGGATTCCTTGAAGGGTCTTTTGAAGTTCGACTCTTTCTGCCGTTTTAGCCTGGAGCCCGTCCTTGAGAACCCGCTGCTCGGTAACCGCATCGCTCAGTTGAGCGATGGCCTCAAGTTCGGTGCTCTGCCGAGTTCGTGCAGCTCCAAGCCTTATGTCCAGAAGCTCCTGGAATGAAGTGGCGTTCTGCCGCTGGCCAACGGGCCATGCTTCGAAGACCACACGTTCGATCTCCGCCAACAGCTCATCAGACACGCCATCTGATGAGCAGAGCTTGTCCACGAACTGTTGACTCAGATACCGCACGGGGCGGATGGTGTCGCCAAACTGATCAGCGCCCCGTGATAGATCGCAAGTGCTTTTCGTCCCCTGCGACCAATCCACTGCAACCTGCGATGAGGTCAGCAGCTCGGCTGCCCGTCGAACGAATGATGCTGAATTCTCAAACGGCTCATCCGAGCCGGCTCCGGCCGCAACGAGGTCGGCGAGCGCAGTCTTCCCTGAACCTCTGGCCCCAATTATCGCCACGAGCCCAGGATTGATCGGGAGACTCCCCTCGCCAAACCATGGCGTGGGGCTCCTGACGGTCAACTTGGCAATTCGGCCATGGCTGTATCCCGCAGTCGGGGGCGTCGGTCCAATATGAGCTCTGGTAAGGGGGGCGAGACAGGCCATCTTGAGTGTCTCAAATGACGGGTTGCCCTTCAACCACATCATGCGGTTCTCGGCGGGAACCCCGATGGACTCTTTGTGGTGAGCGTCGCTCCCATGGATGCAAAGTTTCACCCCTCCGTAGATTTCCGTGAGCTTCTCGACGCCGTCAGCTCCCAGCCCGGACCAGTACGTCACTTGTTGGGGCGTTGCACTGAAAATCATGTGTGCCAGGTTTTGGATTTCACGCCTTCTTGCCGCAAACCCACCATCTACAGCCTGAAGCCCCGAGGTTCCATCGTTGCTTCCACCAGCAACGCCGATGATGCAGTGCTTGATCACCCAGGAATCGGTCTTGAACTGCTTGCGAAGTTCTTCGAATGACACCTTGAACTGATGCGCTCCTTCACGAAGAGCAGTGGCCTCGTCAAGGTTGGGGTCGTTCCTCCACTTCCGCCCCATTGCCACTAGACCATCGTGATCTGCCCGGAACGTCTGGTCGGCATGAGTGAACTCCAATCCACCAATGAACCGATCTAGATCGTCGACGTCTTCGGGCGCACACAAGAGGTGAAGGTTGATTGCGTTGCCCGGATTTGCCGCAATGTCGAGTCGAAGTTCTACATTCGGAATCAGACAGCGTATCGACGACCCAGCACCGTTTGTCCACGCTTCAATCGCACGACGGAAGATGGCAGTGGAGTAGTAATCCGTGACACAAGCGACTTCTACTACTGGATCACATGCGGCAAGAATGTCGAGAGCTTCGGCAATAGTTAGCTCCCCAAATTGGTCGTTAAATAGCGTACCGGGAAGATGAATGTGTGGATCCCATCTTCGCCAGATGGAGCCTTTCGGATCGCAGAGAGAATCACCTGTGGTCATTTCGAACTTCTTTTCGATTGACGATTTAGTAATGAACTCTACGATGTACCTGAACTCCAAGCACGGATTCCGACTTGTCACCAATGCCGCTGCACTATTTCGTGCCAATTATTAATCGAACATCGGACAGCATTGTTGTTACGTAGCGTGCCGCGTGGTCACTTCAACCTGAATTGTTTTACGCCTTCGTTCTAGCAGCCAGCACAACCTCAGCACAAGAGTGGTAACGATTCGCAGTGGATTGTGGGTACAACTTGGGATCTCAGAGGCTTTTGAAAGTATGGACTTTGCTAGTAGTTACAGGTGCTCTAAGGGTTTAGGAAACCACGGCTCATTCGTCTGAACGCCGTAACTTTCCGAATCCTGACCAATCAAGTTGATCGCAACTCCAAAGGCTCCGCCGCGTGGGTACCTCCTTCCGAGGCGTCATACCGCTGGCCTAGGTTGATGCGATGCGCATTGTCGTATGGAACTGCAATATGGCACTTCACAAGAAGTTAGACGCGCTCGCGCGAATCGCTCCTGACGTCGTCGTTCTACCTGAAGCCGGGGAAACCTCGAGGTTGCCCGAGAGGATGGTGTCAGCAACGACCAGAACCTACGAGTGGACAGGTGGCATCTCGTATAAGGGCCTCGGCGTGATGGCGTTCGCGCCATTCGAGTTAGAACCAGCATGCCCCCCAGACCGGAACCTTGAGTGGGCACTACCGCTTCGCGTCCGAGGACCAGTCAACTTCACCCTCCTCGCGGTGTGGGCGCTGAACCACCGCGCCAGCCCGCAAGCGAAGGGACCGAACCGGAATCACCAGGTGACGGGCGCACTCGAGGCGTACGCCCACCTCTTCGATGGGGGACCCGTAGTAGTGGCAGGCGACCTGAACGACAGCGCAATTTGGGACAAACCGAACGGTCCCCGGCCGTTCGCCATGAAGGTCGATCTGCTCAGAGAGCGAGGTCTCGTAAGCGCGTACCACGAAGTTCTGGGCGTGCGGTTCGGTGAAGAATCCGACCCCACCATCTACTGGCGCGATCGCAAGGCCGATGGACCCCGCTACCACATTGACTACTGCTTTCTCCCTGAGAGTTGGATCCCGCATACCTCAGTCACGGTCGGTAGTTTCGACGAGTGGATCGCGCCGAAGTACTCCGATCACGTGCCGTTGATCGTCGACGTGGGGTTGCCATCGTAACGCCTATCAGCCCCTGTTCTGGGCAATCACGCGACTGAAGATCATGCTGATCTCGTCAGGGTCGCGTACTTCCAGTTTGCCCCCAGGGATCCTGTATTCCGCGTACGGGTCATCGAAGAGTCCAGAGGCCGATCCGGTGAGCCCGGACGTGTGCCATCCGCGACTGACATTGGCACCGGCCTGCAGAATTTGTCGTCTGATCACTGTCCAGTGTCCGTTGCGGCAAACTATGTAGCGAGACGCCGGGTCGGTCATTGACGATACATACTCATCGGAACCGAGACCTCCGTACACGAACATGTCGCCGAGGATCTTGCCGCACTCGCAGATGTTCGCGAGATAGGAGGTCCCGGCGGTGGACGAGTATCGCCTCTCGAGCCGCACACCGTTCTCGGGACCGATCGTCTCGACTCCTTTGAGATCGGAAGCTCCGGCCGCGACAAGCGTTGCGACGCCATTGATACGCGCATAGATGTCGAGTGCCCTAGTGGGGCGATCGCACGTCTTGCTCCAGCAGAGTCCGGTCGATACCCCGGCTACGACGATTCGGGCGTCCGCCGGACACTCGGGGCAAGTGGCCGTGAGTTCATCCTTCTCCGTGAAGTGGCGAGGGAATCGACAGCCCGCGATCATCTCGATCGAGCCCGCGAGAGAGGGTGCGAGTTCGGTCCAGGGTTTCAACTTGTCGAATCCAAGGCGAATTGCCTCGAGACCTTCCCACGTCGGTCTGACGGAGAAGACAGGCACGTCGAGCTCTTCGTAGGCAGCCAACGCCACTGGTTCGGGCACGTGCGTAACAATGACCTCGATGCAGTACAACGCTGAGCCATCAGTCCCTTTCGCCACAACGTCGGGGCGAAGTCCGGGCGCGAGTGATCGATCGACATCGATTGTCAAGTTTCTTTCGCGCGCAAGGTCTCCCTGTCTCTCGGCACTGCACCAGTCACAGTGGACAACCAGGGGGTAAGGACGTCCTTCGCTTGCTGCCTCCAGAATGCCATGCTCAATCGTTCGGATTGCCGTTCGGTGAAGAGCGGTTTCCCCACCTGAACAAGTAGAGCCCGGACGGTGTCCGAAGTGGGGTCGGCGCTTGGTACCCAGTCGAGCGATCATCGGTTCACCGCAACCAACGCACACGAGTCCGCTGGGTCGACCCAGTGAGGAGGAGAGATCGGCGGCCCAAACGAGGTCACCTTCGAGGTCAGCAACTGGGTACTGGATGTCTTGAGCCATACACGCAAGCCAAGCATCGCCCTGTGACATCTCCTGGCAGCGAGGGTCGTGGCCCTCCGTCTTGGCCGGATTCTGCCGATCGGATTAGGTCCAGACCACTAGTCGAGACACTCGGAAATGATCGCCAGAACATAATCCCCGTACTTGTCGACCTTGACCGGTCCAAACCCTTTCACCTGTCGGAGATCCGGAAGGGTTCGCGGGAGTTTCTCGCAAAGCTCGTCAAGTGTGCTGTCGTAGAAGATGATGAACGCCGGGACTCTTTCTGTTGAGGCCTGCTCGAGTCGCCACGTCCTCAATGCTTCACGGAGAGATGCATTGACGGAGTACGACACAGTCGGTGTGGTTTTCGGAGGCTCTGGAACGACAGATCCCCCAAGAGACACGAGCGTCCGATAGCTACCCCGAATAACAACTCGTTCTCCGAACTCAACGGTGAGTCGGTTCGCTCCAATGAGAACGACTGCACCCGCGTCATTCACTTCATCGGCAACACAGTCGTAGCCTCCCCAGCGAAAAGCCAGACCGACCGTGGCTTCAACTGACTCGGGTAGACGCGGGGGCCGACGAGGTGGGAGGGAGTTTCGGAGCGACGACCTCGTCACGCGAGTCGACGGTGCCGGTCTGCTGGTCACTGGAAGCGGAGTCGGCTTTGCTGGCGCACTCGCCGGTGAATTCATTTCAGAGAGGAAGACCGAAGGTGACGACGGGTCGGCGGTGATCAGCAGTGAGGCCTGACAGCGGGTAATGGCAACGTGGAAGATGCGGCGTTCTTCCTCGAGATCCTTACTGAGCCGATGCGGAAAGACATCCTCGCTCGCGTCGTAGACAACGACGTGCGGCCATTCCAGTCCCTTCACCTTGTGAACAGTGGATAGAACGACACCGTCTCTATCCTGAGTTGACGACATCATCTTACGCAACCACATCTCGAATGTGGAGGCGTCAGAGTGAAGTCGAGCCAGGGCCAAAAGACTTCGCACGCCGTCGGAGTTGGCGGCCTTGACGCCAGCGGGGCGATTTGCATCAAGGCTTGCCAGCACTCCATTGAGTCCAATCTGCTCGCATAGGAGGGTCAGGGCCGACAACGTGGTGCCGGTCTTTGCCTCCGAGACGAGTCTCTCGAGATCGTCAATGAATGCGCCAACCTTGCTTGCTGCAGGTTCCTGCAACTCCGCATGCATCGCGTGCAGCCTGTCCAGTGAGCGTTGCTTACCGAGCCATTTGAGAATCGCAGGGTGAATCCCTCGTCCGGGACGTCGCGCGGCAAGTGTTAGGTCGCCAACTGAGAATGAATCTGACTTCGTGGCGAGTCGCAGCCACGCGAGGATCGCATCAATACCCGACCCGCTCAAGAGGTTCTCGCTATCGCGGAAGTCGACTGGGATTCCGGCCTGGAGGAGGGCAATTAGTGGTGGCAGGAGCCCAACGTTCACCCGCGAGAGGAGTGCAATCTCACTAGGCTTCGCCCCGATGTTGAGCAGCGACCTGACGCGGTCGGTCACTACTGCGGTTTGGTTCTCCAACTTGATGACGGCTAGAGACTCCGGTTCAGTGACATTGAAGGGACCGGGTCGCACCTGCTTCTCAACGCGAAGGGCGTTATGCGAGAGGAGGTTCGACACCGCCCTCACCACTGGCGCGGGACAGCGGTAGTTCACTTCGAGGGCGTGGTGAACGGCGTGGGGAACGTGTTCATGGAAGTTCACGAGCCACTCTGGAGAAGCTCCGTTAAAGCCGTAAATCGTCTGGTCGTCATCTCCGACCGCGAACACCGAGAGAGCCGGGCCGGCCAAAAGTCGCAGGAGCAACATGTGGGCGGGGGTGAGATCCTGGAACTCATCGACCAGGAGTACTTCAGCCTTGCGTTCCGCGGAGAATCGAGCTTGCGGCTCGCGCAAGAGCCGTTCGACCGCCAGTACGACGAACTCATTGAAGTCGGCCAGATGATGCTCTCTGAGATGCGCGCGGAACTTTGGAAAGAACTCCGCGAACCCATCGACGTCACCCAGGTAGGACTCCTCAACTTCTTCGGGAGACTCAAGTCCTAGTCGAGCCTGTGTGAGGGCGCTGATCCAGGGCGCGACCGGATCCACATTGGTCTTTCGAGGGAATGTGACGAGTTGAGAGATCAAGCTGCGTACTTCATGTTCTTGTATGAGCTGTCGCAGATCCTTGGCCTCGTAGAATCCCCGAGTTCCGTTGACTATCGCCAGAACGAGGGCGTCAATGGTGCGAATCTCGAGACCCGCGAGGTCACTGGTCCGTGCGCGCATCTCCTCCTCGGCCTTCTTGTTATAGGCCATCAAGATAAGAGACCCAGTGGGAACGCCACTCTTGACAAGGTGACGCACACGTTCTGAGAGAACCCTGGTCTTGCCTGAACCTGCTGGGGCGATGATTCGTGCGCGAATGGCGGGGTCGGCCACAGCGGCCATTTGGTCTGACGCGAGATCAGAGGTCACCGGTTGGTTGCAGATGGGAGAAAGAACTCCTTGGCGAATGGCGAGACGTGAAATCGCTGACTGGCTCTCAAGACGCTGGTCGTTGTTCTCCCAGAGGAAGACAGGGCCGCCGTCGCACCAGGCCGCTGACCCGTCTGGCAGGATGACATCAGCAGTTGAATCGTGGCTCAGTTGTGCTCCAAGTGCAACCGCTCGTGCGAGAAGGGGAAGTCTCGGTTCGAGCGGTCCGCGGGCATCGACACTATTCATCGTTGCAAGTCGCCAAGTTGCTTCGGCGACGAAATCGAAATTGACCTGGACGTCCCAGAGGTCCTCCGTGTTCACACCAGAATCAGGTTTGGTGAACCCCCTAGGTACTTCAAGCACGTATCGAGTGCGTGTGAGATAGGCGCGGCGAACGATCTCAAGAGTGTGCGACTCTGCGATGGACTGTTCGTTGAGCGCCAGGCGTGAGCATTGCAGCCATGGACCCGGTACGGGCGACCCTGATTCGATGAGTACTGATCGTCCGAGCGCGACGGGACCGGCGAGGTACGACCAATGCTCTGGTGTTATGTCGACGGGATCCATCAGACAATTCTGGTTAGATCAACCGACCGAAACGACGGAACACGAAGTCGATGTGTGGAAACTGTTACTGAGCAACTTGAACCTCGCGCCTTGGTCTTGAGATCGAACGGGACTGCTGACGTTTCACTTGTCACTCATACCCTTCAGCCAGCGCATTAAATCTGAGGGATAGCTAGGTGACCACCAGAGCAACGTCGGTCACGACGTGATCATTTGCTCAAACCAATTGAGCGTAAGAACTTGCGTGTGAAGCCGTTGGTCTTGGCATACACCTTGCGCCGAGCGTAACGCTTTCCAAACGACGACGGTCCCTTCTCAGCCGCTTCGAGATTTCCCAAATCGCGAGCAGCTCGGTACAACTGTGAACGAGCACTCTTCTTCCTTACCATTGTCTACCTCCCATAAGCTCACGCAGAGACGTAACTCAGTGTAAGCAAGAAACTGAAGGGCGCGAGTTTGCCCCGAATTAGTTGACTCAACATCCGCACTTCTGCAGGTAACGTTTCGTAACGCCAGTGATCCTATCTTTAACCCTCGTGAACGATGCCCGGCACCGAAGTCCGTGTCGGGTAGCCAGTCGACGGAGAGATTTGAGGTGCAACCCGTACTCCAGCGCCTCGTGATAAGGGCCTGTGGCTCCTCATCAAAATCACTTCTTCTCGGCGTACGAACTCCTAGTGCCTGATGAATTCACTCCGCAATGCACCGAGCGAATTAGGGAGATTTGACCGGCAACCTAGGAATCGTCCTGGCCATTTCCCATCTGGCGCTCGAATGACTGGCGAATGAGACCCATCGCGTACGACAAATCTTCGACGCTTGAGACGCCGATATGAACGTCACCATTCCCCCACCGACCAATATTGGTCACATCTTTTGCCAGTCCCTTTGGGTCGTACAGGTCATGAAAAGGCATATTCAACGAAAGTCGTAGGCGGCTCGCTTGCGGCACTACGTCGACGAAATTTGTTTCGGCTTTGTAGGCAATGTAGAACTTAAGAAATTCCTCTGTCACGCACGGGTCAAGAGACAACACCTCTTTACGAAGCATCTCCCACAGTTCCCTTTGAGTTGCACCTGCTGCAAGATGGGCATAACTGTTGACCGAGTAGGCCGTTTCAAGCTTCTGATCCTTGGGCCGATATATATCAAGGGTCTCCTCACTTAGAACGGGCGATATCCAGACGGAAGTCGCTAACAACGCCAGTCGAATCGCGCGTTCGTCAATCGTGGCTTCGTCCCAAGTCTCAAGCTGACCAAGACCTTCATTCAGGCGAAGCGGACTCTGCCTAAATCCGCCCTTCATATCTCGCTTCTCGACGAACGACTTCTTTCCATACTCACTGTTGTACCTCGTTAGAGTCAAGTTGCCGAGGGTATGCAATCTGGATTCGTGAATCCTCTTCCACTCGGGCCCTAGTGCTTCGCGCCATTCTTCCGTCAAGTCCTCCTTCTGCGGCATTATGTGCTCAATCGTGTAGTCATCCAACGAAATAAGCTCCTTGTGTTGGAAGTTCTCAAGACGTCGGAGCCAGTAGCTGCGACTTCGAAAGTTGTAAAGATCACGAACAGTGATTTCCCTTTGAAACTCATCGTCCAATGGGAAACGACGGTAGGAGGGAAGTAGTAGGAAGTACGCCCGAATGCTCTCAAGAAGATTCTCAATTCGAAGACTTCGAGTGACCGTAGCAAACGTCTTGTTCAACGAGTTTGTTGGAATAGCGCACACGGCACGTCTAAAGACGTAAGACTCAACGAGTCGAACGGCTTCGACAAAGTCATCTAACATGAAAGTCTCTTCCGCGTAATACCCATAGAGCTCGAGAAGGAACGGATAGGCCACATCAACCTTGAGTTCACGAAGGTCTTGAAAAGGGATGGCCAGCAACTTCTGCTTCTCCTTGCCCAGTGCCATCGAGCAGTAGTACTTGGCATACTTTCTCAGATCGGCAACAAGGGCATCGACACCGGCGGTTTCGATTTCGGGACGGCGCGAGTACGCCTTAAATGCTTCGTAAACGGCATCTTGCCTCGGTATCTCGCCCGACCTGAATGTGAGGTAGTGGCGAACGAAGGCATCGAACTGCGAACTGTAAGCCTCCTGACCGAATTCAACTTCCATTGGGCGCCAATGATCGTTGTAGAGATTGGTTTGATGAACTCGAGGAAGACCCATCAGGATGAAGTTTCGAATCAGGTCCGCTTGACTGAGTTCGCGTCCCGTCGAGTTCATACTCTCGAAGATCAATTGTGGGTTGTCCCGCTCGCGGTCGAGCGCGACATCGACTATCAGAATCTTTTCCAGGCCGCGGCACAATGCGGTTACGTCATCGAGTTTGCTAATCCAGTTTTCAAAATTCTCAAAGTTCTCACTTATTCGAATCGAGCACTCCTCCGGAGGCTCCTTTTGGCGTAGAAGCGCGATCAAGGTTTCTTTATCAGTCTGCGTGAGAATCAACTTGAAGGCTTGTTCACCTTCCTCGTGCTCATTGAGCAAGTAGTAAGCCCTTATCTTCGTGGCCGAAAATCCCGCGACTGGCTCGTTCTCTCCGACGTGGCGGGCTAGCGCCTCCAGCAGGAGACACACCGTCGTCATTCGCTGCTGACCATCAATGACGAGAAGCGGCTCCGGCTCCGAAACCTGGTACGGGCCCTTTTCAATGTAGACAACCGAGCCAACAAAGTGAGCGTTGATGTTGGCGTCGGCACCGGCACGAACTATGTCATCCCATAGCTGCTGACACTCGCTCTCCGTCCAGCTGTAGGTCCGCTGATAAATAGGGATAGCGAATTGTTGAGACTTCTTCAGAAAGGCAAGGAGTTGTGCTTGCACCGCCAACATTTAAACTGTCACCTTTCAACCTGAACCGTTTTAATCGAGCGCAGCCATTGCCATCATTGCGCACATCTCAGACATTGGTCGTTCGACGAGAATTGGCCCTCGACTACGCCTGCAAATCTGCTCTGTTCAGAACCGTCGTCGCCGAGACCTCATCACCCATTGTCCAGTACTTCATCTCGTCGACATTCAAGTAAATGTACTCGTGTGAGAAGTACCTGGCTGGTTCTCCATGCTCGCGAATAATCACTACTGCGCGATCGAAGTCATGCTCTCCCTCAGGTACCCACGTCCTGATTGTGTACTCGTGCGAAGGGTCGGCCTTTCCTCTTTGCCAACGCCGCGCATCGATGAATTGTCGTAACCAATCGATGTCGATTTCAAAGTGCTGAAACATGGAACCCTCCAATCGCTCTGCCACCCTGAATACCCGAATCGGATGGATCCCGCCTCACCGCATTATCGTCGAACAATATGACGTGGCAATCAAAACCTCTGCGATTCGGTGGAGCATGCGACGCGTGCGGCTGGACGATTGAAGTAAAAGAAGTGGGCTGGCATAACGCCGAGCTGAAGAAGGTGCGTTGCGCTGACTGCGGATCCCCAGTCTCACGTACTAACGAAGACCCTGCTTCCATGTCTGAGGAGATGCGTCGCGACCCGGTCGGCGGTTCGGCGGCCCTGCGAGAAGCCCAAGAACGACATGACACGAACTGGTTGAAGGGAGCCGCCGGTGAATACCTAATGGATTTGTCCCTCCATAGGAGGTTGAACCCCGGCGCAATCATCCTCACCGACCGTGCGGTACCTGGAACCAAATCCAACTTCGACCACGTTGTGGTCGCACCCTCAGGCGTTTGGATTATCGACTCCAAAAAGTGGAAGGGGAAGATCGAGTATAAGTCGGAGTCATTTACTAGCGTCGTTATGCACCTCTATGTAGGGGGCGAGGACCGCACTTGGGCGGTTGAAGCGATCTACGGCTCGGTAATCCCCAGTCGCGCAAATCATCGATGACCGGACGATACCCATTCACCCAGCGCTGGTATTTGTCGAGGGCGACTGGAGTTATAAGTCCTTTCCCGGATTGACAATTAATAGGCCACGTAGGCACGAAGGCGTATTGATAACGCCGCCAAAGAAGCTGACGGACAAAATCAGTGCACCCGGTCCGGTGAGCGCGGAGACGGTTCGACAACTCGCCAAGAAACTTGACGACGCTCTACCTCCGCGCTAACGCGATGACATCGTCGAAGATGGACCCACTTCAGTCCCCACGCTTGCAGTAGCCAAGATCCTCTATCGCCGAAAATCCAAAGCTTCAAACCCAGATCGCGATCTCACGACCCTTTGAGTCGAATTCTGGAGTCTCGGGAATTGGCTGGGCGCGCCGCGCAAGAATTTCCCATGCAGTGTGCGCCGCAATTCCCGCATCAAGCATGTCGTCTACCGATGCTTCTTCTCCAACGGAACCCGCGACGTGGTCAAGGTCGATACCGACCCGCTTGAGTATCTCGCGCCGCATCATCATTCCGGTCCACGACCTCTTCGATGGCAGCGGGACTGATTCGTTCAACTTGGCGAATGAAAGTTCCGGATGGATCTCCCAAACAGGACATGGCGCCGAAGAGAGCCACTCATCCACCTGACGAATCTTCGGGAACAAGGCGTATGCCTGTCGGCTAAGGCCGTAGCCACCAACCTGTTTGGACAATTCGTTTGCCTCGAGGTATGAGTCGGCCGACAGTACATGACGAACAGGCGCAAGAAAGACGGTGTTGGCCCTCTTATGCAATTCCTTCATGGCTGCGAGGTCCGCCGTCCTCTTTCCCACCTCGAGCAAGCCAATCGGAATGTCAATGGCGATAGCTTCCACGTCAGGAATCTTCTCCGCCAGGACCTCGATCCCCGAGAGGTGGTGAACGTACACGCTGCCGTCGCGGATGACCACCGCAATCCAACCGCTCTTGCAACCATCAACTCCAACTACTGACATAACCAATCCTCCACTTCGCGTGCTCCAATCGTCTGTGGAGCACTACCCGTCTAACACAGAGATGACAAGTCTGCTTAAGCCCGGCGCTTCAAGCACGTGGCACAATGAAGGCATGAATTGCTTCGACATCATCGGTGATGTGCACGGACAAGGTGAGAAATTGAAAGGACTGCTCAAACGCCTGGGCTATTCGAAGTCCAGTGGCGCCTACCGCCACGCCTACCGTCAAGCGATCTTCGTAGGTGACTTGATTGACCGAGGAAAAGAGCAGCCAACGGTTCTCTCCATAGTTAGGAACATGCAAGAAGCCGGAGCCGCCCAGGTCATAATGGGCAACCATGAGTTCAACGCCATTGCCTACGCTACTGAAGATTATCGGCATCCGGGCCACTACTTAAGAGAGCACAGCGCCAAAAACAACAAACAGCACAAGTGGTTCCTGGAGGAGTTCACATCGAAAGAACAAGCAGTCCTGATTGATTGGTTCAAGTCACTACCTCTCTGGCTCGACCTCGATGAGGGAATCCGGGTTGTGCATGCCTGCTGGCATGAATCATCCAAACATCTAGTCGAGCAATCACTAGTCGCAGGTCAATTGACTGACGACATCCTCGTCGAGGCGGCGACCACAGGCACCGATCTCTACAACGCCGTCGAGGTACTACTAAAAGGACCCGAATTGAGCCTCGAACAATACGGCCTCCCGACCTTCCTCGACAAGGGTGGCGATCCACGCAAACGCGCAAGGATTCGCTGGTGGAATGGTGATGGTCGATCGTTAAGTGACCTTGCCGAAATTCCGCCGGACGCTACCGATGAACAAGGAGTCAACTATCCGCAGTTCGAGGATGCGCCTTGCACCGAGTCGGACCTTGCGTACGCATACCGCGACACTAAACCGGTCTTCTTCGGTCACTACTGGAGGCAATGGCCACCCAAGAAGGTTTTCGACTGGACTGACACGACCGCTTCAGTGGACTTCAGCGCCGCCAAGGGTGGGCCACTCGTTGCTTACCGCTGGGACGGCGAAAGCACTCTCACTGACGCCAATTACATGGAATACCCGGGGAACACGAACTTGACCACACGCTGAATACACGCTGGCTCGTTCAGTTTTCGAGTTGGTTCTTTAATTCATCTACGGCGACAGTGAACCCACCGGCGCTCTTAAGGAGTTCGAAGGGGGTACCAATCGGATTCTCAATCGGACAGGGGATGCGGTTCTCCGGCGATTTGGCCACGCAGAATAAGTAGCTGCTCCCCTGACCGTGCACCCAGAGAAGCCCCCAACGTGGTTGGTATGAAATCTCACCGTCCCCCGCGTCAATCGCCTCAGTCAAACGATGTGGATCGTGATTCCAAAGGCGTAGTTCCTTCTGCTCTACTTCAATCACTACTGTCCCATCGTCGCGCACTTCAATTAGATAACTCCGAACTGGTGGGTTGTCACGATCATTCGAGCCCCGCAACGCCTGGATCCAATGAGCCTCATGACCGGGCTTGAATAGCCCACACCTCTTAAGCGAGCGAACTTCTTTCATATGACCTCCATCGCATGGCATTCGCACCTTGCCGAAGCAGGTTGCGGCGATGTCGCTGGGCCATGTCCCTCGATCGCTCTTGATGTTGAGACCGACTCTAGTCCTGACTCTTCATAAGCGGCTCCAAGCGGCATCGACACCAGAAAACTCATCTTCTTACTCAAAAATCACCTTAAGGATCTCACATCGCATCGTTCACGACCGAGAGGGAAAGATTCACTTGTCAGCCGCGTCCACTTGGTGTCAGTATCTTCTATAGCTGTGATGCGTAGCGACTTCGCGGGACACTTGCTCTTTCGTCGCCGCAGTCGTGGCACTTCGAGCGAGTGGGTTAACGATGAGTGCGAGAGAAGACCTCATTGCCGCCGCAAGATCACTGCACGATCAGGGGCGCGAACGCTTCGCTTTGGTCGAGGTGGTCAACGAAGCCCGAAGATTAGGTAGTACCTATCCTGACGTGACACTTCGTTCAATGGTCAGCCACCATTTACGCATTGATAAGAAAATCGTGACTGGCGGCGTCGGTTTCTATCAGGTCAGTCGAGGCTTCTACCGTCTCGAGTCGAACGATCAGCGAGTCGTTACAAAAGAGCCCGTCCGACCAGAAGCCACGATGCCGGCTGTCGATAGCGTCACGGCGCGCGCACCACTATCGGATGACGGGCACGAGTGGTTCTGGGAGGGAAACATTCAAGCCGCGCTCGTACGACATCTTGCAAACGACAGTTGGAGAATTCGTCGCGTTGCCGACACCCACAGCCGTGAGCACGGAGTGGACATCGAAGCCGACCGCAACGGCGTGTCGTTGCTCGTCGAGGTGAAGGGCTACCCTTCCGCAACGTATCTCAAAGGACCTAACGAAGGTCAGAAGAAGAGTTTCGGAGTTGGCGCTCAAGCGCGGACCTATTTTGGCAATGCTGTGCTCACCGGACTGCTCATGAGATCAGACAATGCCAAGGCTCGGGTCGTGCTCGCTTTCCCGGCGTTAGAGACATTTCAAACACTCGCTCGAAGGTCAACAAACCCGCTTGGCCTGGCCAGGATCGAAATCTGGTTAGTCGAAGATGACGGTCAAGTCATTCACTTGGTCCCGGGAGAGAAGGTACCACCAGAAGCCGCACCGATAATCCGGGTGGGCGGCGATAATGTCGACTCCGCAAACCTCGAACAGCGTTCAAGATTTGAGTGGCGGCCAGAGGACATCGTAATCCTCAAGCCCGACGACGAGGACTACGAGGACGATGGTTGGGACGACGAAGAACCACTCACAATTGAAGAGATGAAGGAATAGCGGAGTCCCCAACAAAGGGCTACAACCACCATACCGACACGTCAAAACAGGTATCACAGTTCTCTTAATCAACAGGTCGCTCTAGTGGCACGGTTTTGCGAATGGCCCACCTTAGAGCCACTTCTGCACTACGCAAGTACGATTTCTCCTGATGCCGGCAACCTGGACGACGAATCAGAATCGCCAACCAACGACACCGTCTGATTCGAGTCGTAGCAGTTGGATCAGGTTCCACCACGTCGAACTGGGCCGCCGTTGGAACTCTCAGTGTCGCGAAACGGGCAAATAGATGGAGCACCTTGGAGGACCTGAGGGATCGCCTTACACCCGTAAGCCACTTTCTCCTGAAGACCAAATTCGACTTGACGCCCTACTTCAGAGATCACGAGTCGAAAGGCGACCGGGCGACTCGAAACGACATCATTTCATTCCACAGTTCTTTCAACGGCGGTTCGCCAACGCCGAATCGCAACTGCTCGTCGTACCGCTAGATGGCAGCAAGAGACGGATTTGTGGAGTTCAAGATATTGCAGTAGTCGCGGATTTCTACACCTCCATCGACGACGACGTGGGAGAGAACGTTGGCTTTGAAACTATCCTCGGAGATCTCGACAGCACGGCTGCCGCCGTTCTCCGAGACTTTGTTGATCGAGATCAACACCTACTCAACTCCAACGATCATCAAACCCTTTCCCTATGGTTGTCGATTCTTCACGTGCGAGACCCGCGAACGAGACGCACCTTGGAAGCGCTTGGTGATCAAGTCTTCAAGTTGGATCTCCTCTCCAAGCGATCCCCCGATCGCATTCGGAAGCAGTTTCTCCACAATGTAGGGAGAGAGCCAACCGACGGCGAAGTCAATGAATATATTGAATTGGCGACATCGCTCAACGACATCGAAGTGACGCCCCACCAAAACTCACTCATTGTCACGATGTTCGACGCCGCTCTATGGTCTCTACCGCTTTACACCAATCGAAGTGTCAAACTCTACCGGTTTCGACAACCGGGTCTAGTTCTTTCCGACCGTCCAGTAATTCTCAAATCTACCGACACGAAACTCGACGAAGGGATTGGCCTCGCTAACGCTGACCAAATTATCGTGCCAATTGATAGACAGGCTGCACTGGTCTTAGGAACCTTAGGAACCACTGGATGTGGAGTGATCACAACCAGTGACGAACTACTCTTGCGTCAGATTAACCAGTACGTCGTTGGAAACGCAATCAATGAGGTTTACTGCAACAGTGCCGACGAGACCCAGCTAGACGGTCTCGAATTTCCAGACCCTAACCGCCCCTTATTCACCATTTCCGCCGATGATGCGGTGCTCACAAACACTGATGGAGTCAACGCGGCTCCAATCAGAAAGTCGCCACGACGATTCAGACGCCCGGAAGAATCCGAGCCACAAACCTACGCACCCGATGCCTCCGACTGATCGCCATCGCTAACTCACAGAAGCGATTCCAATGGTGATCCTTGCGTTTCCGGCAATAATCGCGCTGGCCGTTGTTGAATCGCGGACGCCAGGATCGGGTGGGAAAATCCCTAATTTCATCCCTAACATTTCCCGATAGCCACTGAACGCGCTGAACGCACTGAACGCAAAACCCCATGAATATGGGGTTCTCTGAATCTAATGAATGGAGAATAATGAACTCGGTGGCCTTTTAATCCCAAGGTGCCGGGATCGAGACCCGGGCGGCCCACTGAGTAGATGTGAACGTTCACGCTCGTGGATCCCAACGGTCGCGTTGCCCTGGAAGGAAAGTCGAAGATTTTCGAAATATTCGCCGTCTCGCAAACCGCCCCTGCTTTGGCTCTGGGAAGCGTCGCCCACCGCTACAGGCCTCGTTTTTGGTCTCCGACTTCTGCAACACTGTGAAACCAGACCGACAACACCGCCTCGGAAGTTGCGCGGTCTCCCGTTTTCCCGGCACGATTCAGAGTTCGACCCAGACTTGTGAGACGACAATGTCAGATCGGCAATTGTCGCGCCGGAGATGTCACTGCCCAATAGAACTCCCACTTCAGAAATTCGATGTCAGTGAATCAGCACCTCTAGGCACGCCACCTTCTCACCGCCCATACCGACAGACCAAGAAATGCTGCTGCGAGAAGCAAGTAGATGCCAGCTACTTCCCACTGAGGCAGGGCACGTGGTCCTCTCGTGTTGACTGAAATCGGGGTCACAATGACCAGCAGTCCGATAAGCGTTCCGGCAACCGACATCGAAAGACTGCGAAAGACTGCACCCATGCTTGTTCCAAAGCTCAACGAGAAGATTGCCGTCGCAACGAGGACAACTCCAGTGTTTCCAATCGGAATGGACAAACCGCTGCCCGCCGTGACAATTCCGAAGATGTGAGCTGCCCACCAGTGAGCGAAGATGGCCAGTATCGAGACCGTGACTAGCGTCGCAGCGGCCAACGTCGACCACGCAACCAGGAGCCACTTTGTTCGAGTGAGTCCTTGGGCCCAGGCGAGGCGGTTGGTCTTAGCTTCGAACTCGGACGCGATGAGTGGCGCTCCAAAGATAAGCCCTACGAGAATCGGCGCAAAGGCAATTCCCAACACGGCCGCGCCGTCTCGTTCCCCGACTCGTGAGGCCGCCGAGCGGCAGGCACGATCCTGGAAGGCTACGACTTCGTGATGGTTGCAACTCGTCACGACAGATTGAAACCCATGCTCCGTGATGATCATCAGAATGATGAGGGCCAGCGCGTACAGCGCGAACAGGACAACCCGAACCCGGTAGCGGCGCCACGTAATCCACATCACGAGAGGCCTCCTTCGTTTCCATCGGTCCGAGTTTCTGACGACATGACTTGTGCGTAGTTCGATTGGGGAACACAGGCAGCGTCGCCCTCTTCGAGATCGCTCAACATCGAGTCAATCCGTGGGTTTCTAGGCACGCCATCTCCTAACCACCCACACCGAGAGACCGAGAAGTACGGCGACCAACACGAAGTAGACCCCGGCTTCTCTCCATTGAAGAATCCAGTAGTGATTGGGGGGTTGATAGAAGTTGACGGCCTGCACGCTGTGACTCTTAAGACAGTTCAAGTAGACGAGGCTCACGTTTCCTCCACCCGATTGCAAGTTCGGACTCGAATTCGCGAGGCTCGTACAGTGTTGAACAATCGAAGCTACTGACGACGTGCGAGGTCCGACGTGCACATCGGGATTTCGGCGGACGCCCGCGCTGACCAACCAACCCAACGAACTTGGCAACTTGGCCGCTGACACGGGCACCGCAACCTGGGGCGCGAGCGACGGCACGATCCGTCCCATCATCGTTCCCAAAACCAACCAGAGCCCGACAAACGTTGCCGCGACAGACCACGAAATTCGACCCCAGAGCGCGCCGACACACGCGCCGAAACTCAGTGCAAAAACTGCAGCAACAATCGGCGCAACTCCGGAAATGTCGAATTGATTTGATTGAATCAAACCGGTTCCGACGAAGTCGGACGCGCGGACGTGCGTCAGCCACCACTGAATGGTGAGAGCCAGTAGTGACATCGTGATTACCACCGGTATGACTAACGTCAGCCACGACATAAGAAGCCACCTGGTGCGAGTAACTCCCTGGGCCCACGCGAGGCGATTCGTCTTGGCCTCCAGTTCGCTCGCGATGAGTGGCGTGCCCAGAATGAGCCCAATGAGGAAGGGAAAAATCCCCAGTCCAACGACAACCCAGGAATCGTGACTCTCCGCCCCAGAGATCACTCCGCTGCAAGCCCGCAGTTGCGAACCGGTTGGACGAATCCCGCAACTGGTCAACGCACTTTGATACACGTGTTCGGTGATGATCATGAAAACGATCAAGGCGAGCGCGTACAGTGCCATCAAGATGACCCGGACTCGGTAGCGGCGCCACGTCAGCCACATCACGAGAGATCCCGATCGATCGTATCGATTGGTACTTCTGACGGAACGGTTTGCCTGGCGTTCGGCTTGGCCAGGTAGGCGAGGACAATTTCTTCAAGATCTGGCGAGAGCAACTGCCAATCACTTCCCAGCGTTCCCGGATCACCCTCGACCAAAAGGGTCGCCTGACGTCCCGCTACTTTCGATGAGATGACATTCACGGAATTGAATGACATTGAGCCTTCGGGGCCGACGAGCACGTGATGATTGGCGAGCAGTGATCCAATGGGCCCCGAGACCTGAACCTGTGATTTCGAGAGAATGATGAGGTGATCGCAGATTGGTTCCAACTCGCTCACTATTTGCGACGACAGTAGGACCGTGGTCCCGCGCGCCGCCACCGAGTCCAGGAGCATTTGTGTGACGCCACGTCGCGCCAAGGGGTCCAGACTGGCCATTGGCTCATCCAACAGCATCAAGTCGGGGCGCTTCCCCATGCACACCGCCAAGGCCACCTGGGCCTGCTGGCCAGTCGAGAGCAAACTGACCTTCCAATCGAGGGGAATCTCCAAGTCCACCAGCCACTTGGTAGCGCTCTCCTGATCCCAGGAAGCATTGAGCTTCTGTCCAAACTTCAGCATCTCCTCGACGCGCAACTGTTTGTAGAGGGGGCGGTCTTGATCGAGGTAACCGACTCGGGCGAGAAACGAGGCTGAGTTCTGGTCAGCCTTTCGGCCAAACGCGCTGACGGAACCCGCCGATGGCCGCGACACTCCCGCGGCGAGTCGTAGCAGCGTTGATTTACCGGCCCCGTTCGGACCGACCAGGCCGGTGATGGAGCCTTCGGGCACTTGAAGGGTGCAGTTGCGCAGCGCCCAATTGATCATGTAGCGCCGTCCTAGATCCACTGTTTCAAGTGCGGCCGTCATAGTTATTCCTCTTCCTTCATTGAGTGCGTTGCTTCTGCGATGAGCGCTTCGATCGCCTCACTGCCGAGCCCCGCCTTCTGGGCCCTTCGTATCCACAGTTCGAGTTGGCTGAGCAGTTTGGACTGCTGGTTGGATACCTCAGAGAGAGACTGTCGAACGAACGTGCCGCTACCGGTCCGACCCTCGGTCAAGCCCTGCAGTTCCAGCTCGAGGTAAGCCCGGTGCACGGTGTTGGGATTGATGGTGATCTGCTTGACGACCTCGCGGACGGTGGGCAACTGATCACCGGGCTGCAAGATCCCCAAATGGATGGCGTGGCGAACCTGGTCGATTATTTGGCGGTAAGCGGGAACGCCGGTGCGACGGTCGAGACGAAACTCAATCATTGGCCCAGGCGTCATGTGCGAAATGTACTAGGAAATTAGTACAAAGTCAACAGAGCACATACATTCAAGTCACTCGGAGAATGGGGCTGATGTCGGCTTAGGTGTCGGGTCGGCCTGCCTCATCGCTGGACACCCCACAAAGCCCGAAGCGATTTGGCTGTCTGCTTCCTAATTACGGAGCCCGCTCCGCTCGGGAAGGCATCCTTCGATCTCCGAAGATTCCACTACGACGGTCGTGATAGTCCAATACCAATACTTCGTTATTAGTAGCAGTTAACGGTGTCCAGATATTTATGATATTCTAACACCATTACATACGCGTAACGGAGAGGTGGTGGATTAACAATGTCACAAGTTGCCGGGATATCCAGTCGCCGACGCAGTGATCTGGCGCGCGTGCTGTCATCCACGCGAAACTTCATCACCCCTGATGATGTCGTCACGGCTCTCAACGTTGATCCCGATACCGCTGCGAAAAGGCTGGCTCGATGGGCTAAAGATGGTTGGCTTCGACGGGTCCGCCGCGGACTGTACATCGCTGTACCCGTAGGCGTGACGAATCCGTCAAGTTGGACCGACGACGCGCTCGTCGTCGCCAACGAAGTTTGGCCACCTTGCTACTTCAGCGGTTGGACGTCGGCGAACTACTGGGGCTTGAGTGAGCAAGTCTTTCGCTCGACGATAGTGAGAACGACGGCGCGCGTTCGAGAGTCCCCGGTCACGCTGCTCGATCACGACTATCTCGTCTCTCACGTTGGCGAAGAATCATTGGCGTGGGGACTCAGTACGGAATGGCACGGCGCAACTCGTCTGCTCTTCGCCAGTCCTGCTCGAACCATCGTCGATATTCTCGATTCACCAATCATTGGCGGGGGTATCCGCAACGGAGCCGAGATCCTTAACGCATACCTCAACGAATACGATCCAGGAATGTTGATCGAGTTCGGTGACCGACTGGGTAATCGAGCCGTGTTTAAGCGACTCGGCTATCTCATTGAAATGACTAATCAAGATTTCCCCGACGTCATCGCGGCCTGTCAAGAGCGAGTCTCCACCGGCATCTCCGCACTTGACCCAAGCGGTCCGAGCGCCGGCAATCGGGTTATGAAATGGGGACTGCGAATCAACGTTCACGTAGGACCAGAGGATCCCTCATGATCGAGCAGCGCGAACTTGAGCAACTACGCGGCGAGTGGTCACTGGAGTCGGGCGTGATTGAGAAGGACTACGTGCTGGGTTGGCTGTTGGCTGGGATTGCCCAACAAGAAGCACTGTCGCAGACGTGGATTTTCAAGGGTGGAACTTGTCTTCGCAAGTGCTACTACGAAACCTACCGTTTCTCCGAGGACCTCGATTTCACTGTGACGAAAGGAGGTCCTGAAAACCCGTCAACCTTGATTCAAATCTTCAACAATATTGTCGACTGGGTACGCGAAAACTCAGGCTTGAAACTCGCGATCGATGAATCATCATTCCGGGTACACCAGAACCGTCGGGGAAACCCCACCATCCAAGGCCGCATCGGCTACCGGGGGCCCAACCCTCCGCCGGTCCTGCCCAAAATCAAGATTGACGTGACCTCCGACGAACTCATCGTTGAGTCGTCCGTGTTGCGAACCATCGGCCATCCCTACAGCGATGCACCCCTGCCAATTTCGGGCGTGCTCTGCTACTCGCCATCGGATCTGCTCGCGGAAAAAGTGCGCGCGATCGCCGAGCGCTGCCGTCCCCGCGACCTCTACGACGTGATCCACATGTATCGCCATCCCGACCTTGTGGGTAGGTCCCAGGACGTGCTTACCTCGCTCTCCAAGAAGTGCGAGTACGTGGGCATCGAGATACCGACGCGCGAGTCAATTCAATCCTCTCCGTTTCGCTCGGAGATTGAGCTCGAGTGGGTGAACATGCTGGGCCACCAACTGCCAAAGCCGTTGCCCGGTTTCGATCAGTTCTGGGACGGACTCGACGACGTCTTTGCCTGGTTGTCGGGCGATCTTGAAACCCCGTTACTTCAGCGAGCCTCTCAGAGCGGCCTCGACGAGACATGGGAGCCACCGAAGGCAATCGCCTCCTGGCGTGCCGGGTTTCCGCTCGAACTCATTCGCTACGCCGGTGCAAACCGCCTCAAGGTCGAAATTGACTACCGTGCCGAGCAAGGCCGGAGCGGACCACGGATTGTTGAGCCATATTCGCTTCGTCGAACATCAGAAGGCAATATCTTGCTCTTCGTAATCAACGATCGTGGGCAGTTACGCGGTTACCGCATCGATCGAATTGCGGGGGCCAGTGTGACGCCGCTTGTGTTTACTCCCAAATACCGAGTCGAGTTCTAATTCAAACGGTCAAGTGAAAAATGTGGACGTAGCGCTTCGCCAGTGCACCAACGCGATGGGCGATTTCTTACTGCGGCGAAGGAATGATCCCCTGTCGCGCGCTGGCCGTTGTTGAATCACGGACGCCAGGATCGGGTTGGAAAATCCCTAATTTCATCCCTAACATTTCTCGATAGCCACTGGACGCACTGAACGCACTGAACGCAAAACCCTATGAATATGGGGTTCTCTGAATCTATTGAATAAAGAATCATGGTCCGCATTGGCCTTTTAATCCCAAGGTGCCGGGATCGAGACCCGGGCGGCCCACTATGAAAAATTGAACGTTCACGCTCGTGGATCCCAACGGTCGCGACGGCATGGAAGGAAAGCAGAAGACGTTCGACTTATTCTCCGATTCGCAAACCACCCTAACTTTAGCTCTGGAAGATGTCGCGAACCGCTGCAGGCCTCATTTTAGGCCTCCGATTTCCGCAACACTGCGAGAGGAGACCGACAAGAGACAATTCCGACTGACGATCGTCAAAGTCTTCGGAATACCTCGAAGAGCAACACGCCGCATAAACCGTGTCTACTTTCTCTGGGAAGCTCACTCGACCGATTCCGTTCGCCAACCGAGACGGATTTTCAGCGCATCCTTCAGTCCCCTGATGTCGTTACCTCATATCCCCGTCGATATCACTCGGAATGTTCCACTGTTCCACGTAGTTTGGACCAACATGACCCATGCCAAGGTTCTGTATAAAAAGAGCGAGGATCTCGCCGACACCAGTAGCTGAGGGCGACACGATTCCTTGCGCCCCGAGTGCGTGAAATGCAACTCCTATCTCTTGGCAAACGGTCCAGTCTGGCGCGACAAGCACATCAAGATCAACGCCTATGCCAGCCAACACCGTCAGGTTGGTCAAGTCCAGAACTCTCTCGAGAGCGAGGTCGTATTTATAGAGAGCTCGTGGCAGCAGCGCTTCGACCCCGATGCCTTCGGACGTTCCTAATCGCTCCAATTCCGAGATAACGCAGGGTCGGCTGCGGCAAATGTAGAGAACCGGAAAGCTCCCCGGTGGATTAAAACGACCACCTCGAATTCTCGCGCCCTCACCACTCAAGGGATCGTACGAAGGACTTATGTGACGCCATCCTTCACCTGCCATGGGTCCCAGTGGGGCGGAGCCGAAGCCAGAGGGGTCTAGCACCACGCGATTACGCAGTTACGCCTTCTGCTAGGGCAAGTACCGCACCCACGACCAGGCGATAATTTCCTTCCGATATCAAGTCCAATGGCTTCTGCCAGTCAAGGGCTGGGTTGGGGCTCCTCAACCATAGGCGTGCTGATTCGTCGCTAAGTACGCGAAGAAGCTGATCGACTACTGCTTTCAACTCCAGCAGTCTGTCTTCAGCATCGCGACGAGGCACGGCTCTTGCGGTTGTCCATCTGCTCACGCTCCTGGCAGTTGACCCAGTGACCTGAGCAAGATCACCCGCGTCAACAACAGTGGTCTCAATCAATTCATCAAGAACTCCACTAAGTGTCGTCACACGCACTCTCCTTACAGTCTTGTTGTTTGACACCCATATGTCTACTATAATGTCGCTTATTCGTCCAGTATTCGCCAAGGAGGAGCCTGTGGATTTCGGTCATGGCTTTATACCTCGCATTGACGCGAGAAACTACAAGGCTGTCGAGCGGTGCCTCCCTCGCAGTGGACCCAGCCTGTTTCAGGAGGATGTTGAGCTGCCGTGGGTAATACATGAAGGCCCCTGGGCAACCGTCCAGGGAAAGGCGACAATAGAACTCTGTCGGTTTCGAGGCACCAAGTTCATGGTGGACACTCAAGCGTGGCGATATCGTGACGCCCGCACATTCTCCATGAAGAAGTTCATTGAAGTCCCCCACGCTCCTGCAGGACCAATCTTCACAGTCGACAAGTCTGAACTACGCGACTTTGTCCGAGCGGATCTTGCTCTACAGGCATCGCTGGGCGCCTCGGCTTACCTCCTGCCCGGTGTAGTCCCCCACGGACCAAAAGACGCCTTCCGAGAACAAGCCCTCGCACTGCTCGCGATCGCAGAGTCGAACCTTCCGCATGAACCGCGGCCGTGCATCGCCTTCATTGGCGCCCACAGCTCCTCGCTCGAAGGAGCCCACGAACTGATCGACCAGTTGCCGCACTGGATTGATGGCGTTTACATACAACTCACGCCGCTTAATCCCCTCACTGATTCACCATCAAAGATCATCGATAATCTGATGCTCCTCGGTCACGCAAGTGCTCGAGGCTTTTCCGTGGTATCTGGTCGTCAGGCGGCCCTAGCACCGCTGCTACGAATCGTCGGTGTCAGTGGGATGGATGCAGGCCTCGCCGAGGGCGAGTCTTTTGAGTACAACTCAAAATTCAAGAACTTCGCCCCTCGGCCTGGCGCAAACACAAAGGGACTGCCCCTGAGTGGCCGACTCTATGTGCCTCAATTGGGCCGGTCTCTGTCGAGTCAAGAGTGGACTCGTCTGATGCAAGTGCCCGCATTGCGCGGACAACTTCTATGTCAACTTCCCTGTTGCAACTACGGTCAATCAATCGAACAGACGCCACATCGTGGCCGTGAACACGCCCTTCAATGCCGCATCACCGAAGCCAAGTCCCTGAGCCACCAGGGTCTATCGGCCGCATCTCGAGCGATCGCAATTCTTGAGGCACGGTTGAGCTTCGCGCGCACCGTAGAGGCGAGCCTCCGCGACGCAAAACAAGAGCCCATCGGAACGACATTCATCGAAAACCATTTGGCGGTCGCTAGATTCGTTCGAAACTCCATGTCGGACGCTGCTTGACTCAACCGTCCCTGGCCAAACAGCAACATTGATTGCGATTGAAACGAATAGATATCTATCAAAATATAGTGATATCTACTTTTTCTGTCATAAACCATTAGATGGTGATAGATTCGAGTAATGGACCCTCGATCTAATCCATATTCTCCGGGGGCAGGCGTCCGCCCCGTCGAACTCGTAGGGCGCGACAGCGAAATCCAAGCCTTCGAAATATTGCGTGCGCGCGCAGTTGCGGGACGCCCGGCACAAAGCCTTGTTTTCTACGGCTTACGTGGGGTGGGAAAGACCGTGCTCCTCAACGAGCTCTATGTTCAAGCCTTGGATTCCGACTGGATTGTGGCGAAGATTGAAGCGGATCTCGGTTCGGATCGAACCCCCTTTCGAAATCAGGTTGCTGGGGCACTGAACCGGTCCCTTCGACAGACGCAGACGCGCGGCATCCCGGGCAGATTTGTCAAACGCGTTCTCCAAACTTTCCGTTCATTTTCTCTGACTGCATCCCCTGATGGTTCGTTCTCAGTAGGTATCGACATTGATCCGGCACACGGGCGTGCCGACACCGGCTCAATCGTGGCCGACCTCAGTGACTTGGCAATTGACCTTGCACAAGCGGCGCGTGAAATTAGTGTTGGCGCGGCACTTTTCATTGACGAAATGCAACATCTCTCCGTTGAAGAGCTCGGGGCTATTTGCCAGGCTTCACACGAAGCAAGTCAACGGAATCTCCCGTTCTACATCATTGGGACTGGCCTTCCTAATCTTCCTGGATTGCTCGCCGAGGCAAAGTCGTATTCGGAGCGGCTCTTTAACTACTCAAGAATTGACCGACTAAACGAAGTTGATTCGATGACTGCGCTGTTGTCGCCGGCCAAGGATGAGGGCGTCGAATGGGGCGCTAAAGCCGCTCAAATTGTTCTCAGGGCCGCTGGTGGCTATCCGTACTTCATTCAGCAGTTTGGCCAAACAACATGGAACGAGGCGACGGGCTCACCAATCGATGCGGTCGACGCTGTCTCGGGTGTTCGGACCGGCTGGGATCTTCTTGACGCTGGGTTTTTCCGTGCGCGATGGGAACGGGCGACCCCTGCACAACGTAACTACTTATCCGCAATGTCCGCTGACGGAGATGGCCCCAGTTCAACTGGTGAGATAGCAATGCGACTAGATAAGAAGCAAGCGTCCTTGGGGCCGATTCGAGCAGGCCTCATCTTCAAGGGCTTGGTTTACGCGCCAGAACACGGATTAGTCGCGTTTACTGTTCCCGGCATGGCTAACTTTATTTCACGCCAAGCGCTCAGCTAGGTGACGCATTGCCGCCGCCTTCGCATCACGCCAGTCGAAATAGAACAGCGGGATCCGGACAGGCCCCATTTTAGGCCTCATATTTCCCCAACACCACGAGACCAGACCGACACGATTCCTTGAAAACAAACGACATGCGCAACGAGACCGACACACCGCAACCGATTGATGGTTTATTTTAGTCCCCTGGTCACGCTCTGACCGTTGTTGGATCGCGGACGCCAGGATCGGGTGGAAAAATCCCTAATTTCATCCCTAACATTTCTCGATAGGCGGGCTCACGATTGAGCTGCCCACGTCTACAGCCACCTGATGAGCAGAAATCACCCACACCAACCCGAGGAGAACCGATTTTAGGTATAACAATGTGCAACAATTTTGACATAGACACGACTCTGTGAGGGCATACCAAGCGAGGTGCATCGATCCCCGGTCCGTACATGGTCGCTTGAACCGGGGGGAGCTAATAGCGAAACCGACTCGACATCATCAGGTTCTCTTGGAATTAGGCACTGGACAATGTGGGCGGACGCGTGAAACCTTACGGATTGAAACACTTGTACCGCCAGGATCACGTCGACAACGTCCGTGATCTCGACCCGTCAAATCGGGGTCAGACGCGTCATTTTGGTCATCAAAAAATACCCCTGATCTTGTAGGGCGGAGCGGCGCTAGATCGTCGGCTCACCGAGACGGTGAGATTCCGAGAATGACGATTCCTCAATGGACGGCGTCGGACGACGTCTCGGGACCTGAAAGGTCCTAACGGTACGGCAGTTTCAGGTATCAGACTACGGAGATCGCGCAACGAGCGGCGAACGCTCCACCCAATGAATTACTACGAATCCACAACCAAATCACAACCACTTGACAAATCGACATTAAAGTGCAATAGTCACTCTCCGCAAGGGCAGAAGTTGGAGAGCACAATGGACCTGACTACCTTTGCGTCTTTCGAGATGCGGGAGTTCGTCAGCATGCGATCTCCGAAAAGCCTGAACAGACCCGGGACTGCCTCGCAACCCCTCTCTTCGCGGCGCATTCGGCCACTCCCTTCCCTTCGTCGATTCCTGTCGCGCGCGAGCAGTTGCCGCGCCGCGATATGCCTCACGCTGAGCATGGTCAAGCCCGCTGAGGAGCTACCGATGAACGAAGTGCGGGGCTCTCATTTCCCACGTCGAGGGTCGAGTTGTCCGATTTGTCTGGCATCTCGGACTTCTTTGCTGGTCCACGCCCGGGCTCCGCGAGGGAGCTAGCCATGATGGACATCGCGGGTCCGCCGCGGACGGTGATCATCGTTGAGCGCGACCCCTTACTGCTCGACGGCCTCAAGTCGGCGCTACCACCTATCTACGCCGTGCAGGCGGTCTCGGGGATCGAGCAAATTCGCGACCTCGACACCAACGAGATCGCCGTGCTGATTCTTGGCCCGACGCAGTGTGACGTCGCCACCATGGGTCGGGTCGAGGAACTTACGAAGTTCCGCCCAGGCCTTGGCGGGCTGCTCGTTGTCGACGGCCCCTCGACCTCGATGCTGCGTCTCGCGCTACGAGCTGGCTTCAGCGACGCGATCGATCTGCGAAACGTGGAGAGCGACCTCGTCGATGCCGTCGACGAGTTGTGGTCACGTCTCGAGCGGCGCTGGGACGAGGCCTCGGTTGTGAACGTCGGCTCGGCCCCGAAGGCGCAGGTGACCACCGTCTTTTCACCCAAGGGTGGAGTCGGCAAGTCGGTCATTGCGGTCAACATCGCCGTCGCGCTAGCCCGACGCTCCATTTCGACGAGACCGGTTGCGATCGTGGATCTCGATCTGCAGTTCGGCGACGTGTCGTTGATGTTGCGACTCCAACCGGTCAACACGATCGTGGACGCCGCAGCCGCTGGTGATCAGCTCGACGAGGTGCTCATGTCGAGCCTGATGGTGCGCCACGAGGCGAGCAAATTACTCGTGCTCGCCGGGCCGACAACACCGCTCGCCGCCGACCAGATCAATGCGAAGGACCTGTTGCGAGTTCTCGCCGTGCTTCGCGAGATGTGCAGCCACATCGTCATCGACACCGCGCCGCACTTGAGCGAGATCGTGCTCCAGTGCGTCTCCGAGAGCGACGACGTCGCGTTCGTGGTCAGCATGGACGTTCCGTCGGTCAAGAACGCGCGTCTCGGCCTGCAGGCGTTCGAATTGCTACAGCTGCCTCTCGACAAGGTCGTCCTCGTGTTGAACCGAGCGGATTCGAAAGTCAACCTCTCAACGAAGGAGGTCGAGCGTGCCCTCCAAATGAAGGTCGCGGTCAGCCTTCCGTCGGAGGCGCTCGTCCCGCAGTCGGTCAACGAGGGGCTGCCGGCGGTACTCGCCTCGCCTCGGTCGCGCTTCGCCGGCCGGATCGACTCGCTCGTCGACATCCTCGTCAAGCGCGAGGAGGCTCGACATGAGCCCTGACCCCCCCGGCGTGAAGGGGCCAACCCTCAGCCTTTACGAGCGTCTCCAGGAGTCTCGCAGCGCTGAGGACGCACGCGCGAACCTGCTCGACGGCCTGCGCCAGGGAATCCACGAGCGGGTCATCGCTCGTCTCGGACCTGTCTTCTACTCCAACCGCGCCGACACCGAACAGTTGCGCTCGAGCGTGCAGCGCATCGTCGAGGAGGCGCTGAAGGCGACCAAGACCCCGCTCTCGGTCAGTGAAAGCGCACAGCTCGCCCGAGAGGTCACCGACGACGTCCTCGGCCATGGGCCGATCGAACGTCTCTTGCAGGACCCGACCGTGACCGAGGTCATGGTGAACGGGCCGGGCCGTGTCTTTGTCGAGCGGAACGGTAAAATCGAGCTCACGCAGAGTCGTTTCCTCGATGAGGATCATCTTCGCCATGTCATCGGGCGCATCGTCGCGGCAGTCGGTCGCCATATTGACGAGTCGACGCCGATGGTCGACGCGCGACTGCCCGACGGATCCCGCGTGAATGCCGTCTTCCCGCCGCTCAGCATCGACGGGCCGTATCTCACGGTCCGAAAGTTCTCGGTCGATGCATTGACGGTCGAGGATCTCATCGGGTTCGGCACTCTCACCGTTCCGGTAGCCCGCCTGCTTGAAGCCGCGGTGCGGGGGAAGATGAACATTCTCGTCTCTGGCGGCACAAGCACTGGCAAGACAACGCTTCTCAACGTCTTGTCGTCGTTCATTCCGAGCGACGAGCGCATCATCACCATCGAGGACTCGAAGGAACTGCAATTGCGCCAGGCACACGTGCTCTCGCTCGAGGCGCGACCCCCCAACACCGAAGGCAAAGGAGAGGTCGCCATCCGGGACCTGCTCCGCAACTCGCTCCGTATGCGACCTGATCGCATCCTGATCGGTGAATGTCGCGCGGGCGAGGCGCTCGACATGTTGCAGGCGATGAACACCGGCCACGAGGGTTCGCTCACGACGGTCCACGCCAACAGCCCCCGCGACGCGCTGTCGCGCGTCGAGACCATGACGATGATGGCTGGCTTCGACCTCCCGGTGCGCGTGGTGCGCGATCAAATGTCCTCCGCTCTCGACCTCATCGTGCACCTTTCCCGACAGAGAGACGGCAGTCGGCGGGTGACGCACGTGACCGAGATCGGTCGGATGGAGGGCGAGGTGATACTGCTCCAAGACATCTTCTTGTTCGACTTCGGGATGGGGACCGACGATCACGGCAACGCGCTCGGTCAATTGAAGGCGACTGGACTGCGGCCTCGCTTCAGCGAGACGTTGCTCGATCGCGGCATCGAGATCGACTCGACGCTATTTGACGCGGAGCAGTTCTTGCACGACCCAGCAGGGCGACGATGAGCGCGGTCACCTCGCTCTCAAGGTCGAATCCCTCATGGTGAGCACCCACATTCGTAGCTTCCTTCACCACATCGGTGCTGTCGGCGAAGCTGCGATCGTCCTCGCGGTGGTCGCGCTCGCCGCCTACCTAGTCCTTCGCGTCGCGAGGCGAAGGAGTATGAGACTTACCCGACTGATCGGGCCGTATCAGCTGCAGCTCCCCAATGTCGAATCCGACACCGAGGGATCGACCGCCGTTGTCACGCTACCGGTGCTGGCCCGGGCCTCGAATGCGCTCGGTCGCGCGGGGGGGGTCATTCCCCTCGGTCGTCGTCTCGAGCTCGTCCTGCGGCGCTCGGGGGTCCCGATCCAGCTCGGCGAGCTCGTCCTCGTCTGGCTCGCCTTCCTCGTGTTCCTCGTCGGAATCGGCGCCCTACTGGGGCATATCGTCGGCGCGATCGTCACTCTCGTGCTCGTACTTGCGGCTCCTCCGTTCGGACTCATGATTGCACTGCAACGGCGGTCCCGGAAGTTCGCGGAGCAATTGCCCGATATCTTGAAGCTCACCGCTTCTTCGCTTCGCGCGGGCTTCTCGTTCGCGCAAAGTCTCGACGGCGTCGTTCGACAGGTGAAAGATCCTGCGCGCGTCGAATTGCAGCAGGCGCTCTCGGAGACACGGCTCGGAAGGGTCCTCGAAGAGGCGCTCGCCGATGCCGCGGAACGGATTCACAACCAGGACTTCAGCGAGGCAGTGATGGCGGTGAGGATCCAGCAGGAGACCGGGGGCAATTTGGCCCAGCTGCTCGACGTGCTCGCCAACACGATGACACTGCGGATGCGCATGCGTCGCGAGATTCGCACACTCACAGCGGAAGGGCGCATCAGCGCGTACGTGCTCGGCCTCCTCCCGGTCGGGATTGCCCTCTTCATCTATTCCTCGAATCGGCCCTATATCATGGAGCTCTTCCATACGAGTGCGGGCAGGATTGCAGTGCTCGGCGCCGCGGTGCTCGAGCTCGTGGGCTTCATCTGGATGTTCCGGATCGTAAAGATCGAGGTCTGAGGTGCTGCTGATCATCGTCGCCGTCGTCGGGGCGGTACTGCTCGGAACGGCCGTGCTCGCAGCGATGCGCGCGTCGCGCCGCGCGGTTAGGGCGACCCTTCGCATCGCGACTGCCGGCACCCGTCCCGAATCCGTAGGACGAACGCCGCTCGCCGATCGCCGTTCGTTCGCCGAGCGTCTCGTGGTGCCGGCGATCCGCCTCGTCACTAAGCCCGCGTGGGTCCTTTGTCCGCCGGTCTATCGCGACAGCGTCCGGCGTCGTTTGACCCTGTCGGGCAAGTCCGAGCAGGTCGACCTCGAGCGTTTCCTCGCGGGGCGACTGCTGTCCGTCGCGTTGGTGCCCGTCTCGTTCTTTCTGGTCCGCCTTGCCCACCTCTCCCCGCTCTTCGATTTTCTCGCCACGCTGATTCCGGTCCTCCTGCTCCTCCTCGGTCCAGATGCGCTCCTCAATCGCCGCGTCAGCCAACGACAGGAGAAGATCCGCACCAGCCTGCCGGGAATGCTCGAGCTGCTCTTGATTAGCGTCGAGGCCGGTCTTGGTTTCGAGCAGGCCTTGGCCCGCACGGTTGCCGCAATGCCCGGCACACTCGCGGACGAGTTCAATCGCTACCTTGGCGAAGTACGGGTCGGCTCCATACGGCGAGAGGCGCTCGAGGGGATCGACCAACGCACCGACGTCCCCGAACTTCGTTCCTTCCTCATGGCGCTGATCCAGGCCGACACATTCGGCGTATCGATCGCGGCGATCTTGCACGCCCAGGCGGAGGATGTTCGCATCGCGCAGCGCCAGCACGTGCAAGAGCTGGCGCAGAAGGCTCCTGTCAAGATGCTCTTTCCAATGGTCTTTTGCGTGCTGCCGGCCCTGTTCGTCGTGGTCATCGGTCCCGCGGCGATCGAGATCTACCAAACGATCATCAAATGAGCGCTACCCGTGGACGTCTGGTCAGCGCACGCCGACTCGGGCGGCGCTCTCGGTCCGACGAGTCGGGCTCGGCGCTCGTCGAGTTTGCGCTCGTGGTGCCGCTGTTCGCGCTCCTACTTTTTGGGGTGATTCAATTCGGCCTTGCCTTCGGTGGATGGGCGTCGGTTCGCGCGAGCGTGCAAAGTTCCGCGCGTCTCATCGCGCTCGACGATCCCGGACAACCGTCCCATAGCCCTTGCGATGCGCTGAATGCCGCGAAGAACATCAAGCCGGTGCCGAACCCGTACACAGCAGAGATGTTTTGCGAGATCGCGTATGAGATCGGCGCACCGGTTGGAACGAACCCGAGCGCGTCGACGATGAAGATCGGGCTTTTGATCACTCCGGGCGGAAATGGCGGAAATGGCACGGTGACGGTGTGTGCGAGCATCCCCGCGTTGTCGTTCACGGGCTTCTTCCCGACCATGCAACTCCAGTCGACCAGCCAGTTCTACATCGAAGATCCCTCAACGACGAAGGATCCGGGCGGACCGATTCTGAGTTACAACCCGTATGGCTTGGCCAACTGTGTTTAGTAGGGCCCGTCGAGCGGTCGGCGAACTTGCCGTGCGCGGCTGGAGGTTCGCGGTCCGCTACGAGACGCCGAGATCTGAGGTAGGGGCGGTACTCGTCATCTTCGCGATCTCGTTCACCGCGCTGCTCGGGTTCGCCGCGCTCGCGATCGACCTCGGCAACACGGCCCAGAGCCACCTCAACACCCAGAACGCCGCGGATGCCGCCGCGCTCGCCGGGATGACTGTGCTCAATACCGGGCCCGTGCCCGGTGTTGCGAGCGCGATTACGTCTGTCAAAGACGTTGCCCATACCTACATCGCGAACATTTCTTGGAACGCTTGTAGCCCGCCCGCCCCCTTCGTACCGGCGGTGGCGGACGGCTGCATCGCCTTCTACTACCAGAACAATCTGCCCACCGCGATCTGGGTCGACATACCCGGACAGGCCCTGCCCTCGCTCCTCGGCGACGCGGGTTCCGTCAGTGTGACGGCCAACGCGGAGGCAACGTTCAATTCCACTACCAAGTCGGCGAATCTCTGCTGGGGCGTCCCTGGATCAACGGGGAACTGTTAGCTCGTCGCATCGTCTGGTGTACGGCGCGACTCGGTGCCCGACTCTGCGGATTTGCGACGGTACCTCTCTTACGGTTCAGCCGACGGGCCGAGGCGCGCCTTCCGCTTTCGGCGCGTGGCGCGAGGTGCGCCGAACAGCGCCGGCACTCGCCTGGCCCGGGTGGCCCGGGTGGCCCGCGGGCCAATCGTAGAGAGGGAATCCGAGATCGAAGCCGCGCTTCGGGTCGCCGCGAGCTGCTCGCGCAGCCACCACAGCGTCGACACCAGCAAGACTATGTTACGTAGACCGGCGACTGCGGTCGGAACGTAATGGTCCGGCCCGATGAAGTTGGCCTCGAAGTACAAGAACGGGAAAACGACGGTCGTGAGGCAAGCGGCGATCAGCCAACCACGGCGCAGCTCCCAGTACGCCCAGAGGGGGATCAGCCAGATCAGGTACTGCGCGGAGAAGGCCTTGTCACCGAGCACGGCAACGCTGAGCACGGCGAGGCTGACCGCCTCGATGCGGAGGCGTCCCCGTGCCGCGAGCCACCAGATCGAGCCCAGCGCCGTCAGGACGAGCACGTCGAGCGACACCCCGATCAACCCGTGGAGTGGGCCTACTGTCTCGATTGCGCCGAAGGCGTAGATCCAGTGGACATGGAGCGGGCTCGCGAGAAGGCTGAGGCTGCTCGGGAGGCTTTCGATCTCGAATCCGCGGTGAAATTCATAGGAGAATGGTGTGGAAAGACTCCCGGACGAGTGCAGGATCTGGGCGGTGGCTGTTGCCGCGAACACCGCGACGGTGGCCGCGACGCGACGCAGCGCCCAGCGCCCGGTGGCGCGGCGCTCGGCGATGAGAAAGCCCGGAAGCAGCAGCAGCGGGAAGAGCTTCAGGAGGCCGCCGAACACCGCCCAGACCCAGGACCGGCCCCAACGCCCCGAGCGGGCGCGTTCTACTGCCAAGAATCCTGCGATTGCGGGGACGATGTCGTAACGCGCAACGAGGACCGCCAACGTGCCCAGCGCGAAATAGACCACGACTCGACGATTCCAACCGGGCAGCCCAGGAAGTCCGTCACTCGAGACCAACAACGAGAAGAGCGCCAGCTCGGCGAGGACGCTGAAGCTCATCACGTAGGGCAGTGGGAGCAGCTTCGGCAAGAGGAAGAGGCCGATCGATGGGCCCGGGTACTCCTTCGGCAAGAGGTGGAGGGCCGGCGAGTGCAGCGCGAGGGACGCGTAGTGCGCGTAGAGCAGGACGTCGGCGTGGGGCATCAACGCAGCCATGGCCCAGGCCAACGCCCCGAGAGCGATCGCCGGTCGAGAGACCATCGTCCAACGCTTGTGCCATCGAGTACGGGCTGGGACGAAATCGTCCTGAACATGAACTCGTGAGGAAGCGGCTTGAGTGGTCACGTCATTGCCGATTCGGCGATTCCGCCAGCCGGTCACAAGTCACCACCCTTCCACCTGTCACGTTGACGCCGAATCTACTCGTCGACTCGCGCGCCAATAACTGCCGGTATCTTGCCGTTCCTTCAAGGCCGACGGTGGGCCCACGTCAACGATCAACTGGCGAGTTGAGCCGTGGAGTGGCGGCGATCCGAACCGGCGGAAAGCCCCTCTTGCTAGTCAGGCTCACTTCCCACCTCTCCGCGTTCGACGGGCCGGGCTCATCCCGGCCAAGGCTCCGCTCGATGCACCACCGTTGAGCGCTGACCACCTGGCGGAATAACGGGCGCCTCTGGACGTCAGAATCCCCGTTCCAAAGAGGGCACGGCGCGGTGCCGTGCCCTCTTTGGACGACGTGCCGACGTTGGACTACGACGCCAGGTCGTAGTTCCCAGGATGGCTAAAGGAATTGTCGTTGGTCTGAAGCTGGGTGCAGTACTGATTTGGAAAATTACCTGTGTGCTGAGAGCAGGTCCAGCTGCCGCCGCCGCCGGTGCCGTGTCCGTAGGCGGTGCTGTCCTGCATTTGGCCCGTGCCCGCGGTGCCGGACACGATGAGGTTCCAGGAGCCGCTACCGCTCGGGCTCCAGATGTACAGGCCGTCCAGCCAGCTAGCCGAGCTGCAATTACCCAGTCCACCGAAATATTGACAGGTCGAGGCGGGAATTGTCACATTCGCCACGTCTGCGGTCGGACCCGAGACCTTAAGGGTCAGCGTCTGGGTGCCCGTTTTGCTGTTCGTGTCGGTCGCCGTGGCGATAATCGAGTACGTCCCGGAATTGGTTCCGGCGGCGATTGTGAGAACGCCGGTGGTGGGGGCGATCGTCACGCCAGTGGGTTGACCCGAGATCGAGTAGGTCACCGGAGCGGTCCCCCCGGTTGTGGTGAAGGCGAAGGTTCCGGCCTGCCCTAACGCAACCGTGTCGGTTACCGTACCGCCGCCACCGCCGTCAGTGAAGGTAGGGCCGCCGCCACCTCCGCCGCCACCACCGCCGCCGGGATTCCCGATCGCGATGTCGTTGCCGACGTTGTTGAGGGTGTTGCTGACCGTGTGGCCGAGAAATACCAATGCGCCGATCGCGACGACCGCAATAAGGGCGAGGAGGAGCGCATACTCCACCAGGCTCGCACCGGTTTCGTCGCGGTTGGTGAACCGGACGCGAAGGCGCCGGGCACGTTGCCCGGACGATGCCCTCTTTCTCTGAGACATCCGTTGTCTGAACATGTGCTGCTCCCTTTCATAGATTTGCCGTGCACTCGATGTGCGCGACCTAGTGATCTGAACTGTTTCCGTGATCCGGTACAAACGCGCTGAATCGGTCCACCATCGGCGCCTCGCGGGGCACCGATGGTGGCGACGGGCTACGGAGCGTTGTTAATCGTACCCGCGACGTTGTTCAGCTGGTTGCTGACTGTGTGGCCGAGGAACACGAGAGCGCCGATTGCGACGACCGCGATGAGGGCGAGGAGGAGGGCGTACTCGACCAGGCTCGCACCCGTTTCGTCCGCGCGGTCCATGACGTCACGGAACCATCCCGTGAGCATCGTCTGCAAGAGCATCATCTGTTTCATGTGGCTTTCCTTCTGTTGCGATAAAGGCCACCCGGGTGGTGGGCCAGTGGTCCCGCGCAGGCGGGTTCCCGAACAGTGTGCTCGGACCCTGGCGAAGTGTCCATGGGCCGTTCGGCTCATTTTTCGGCGTGTCTGGCCGAATTAGCCACACGTGGTGGCCTGAGGACTACGTCAGGCGCACGATACCGAGTCGCACCGCTTGGAGGACGGCCTGGGTGCGATCCATCGCGTCGAGCTTTTTGTAGATGTGGGCGAGGTGATTCTTCACGGTTTTCGCACTTATATAGAGCTCGGATGCCACCTGCGAAGTCGAGGCGCCCGCAGCGAGAATTCGAAGTACTTCGACCTCCCGGCGGGTCAGCGCGTGGTCCGTCGTCCCACGTCCCCGCGCAGCGGCGAGAAAGGACTTCGCCAATTCTGCGGACAGCACTGTCTCACCAGCCGCCACGGCCGACACGGTGTCAACAATCTCGGCAGTCGTGCAGTCCTTGACGAGGTAGCCGACCGCGCCGGCTCCAAGGGCCTCGCGCAGTGTTGCGCCGTCCGCGAACATCGTGAGCATCACGACCGCGATACCGGGCGCCCGGGCACGGAGCTGTCGTGTTGCCTCGACGCCGTCTTGAACGGGGAGCGAGACGTCCATTAAGACGACGTCGGGCAGCAGTTGCTCTGCAAGCTCCACCGCTTCGGCCCCGTCGCTGGCTTCGCCAACGACATCGAGGCCGTACGCCTCGAGCGAGCGACGCAGCCCGTCTCGCAACACTGTGTGGTCGTCGGCGAGAAGCACGCGGAGCGCGGTCATTTGGACTCGATCTGCAGGCGAACCGTGGTGCCTCGCCCCGGCGTCGACGAAATCGCGAGTGACGCGCCGATCGCGTCCGCCCGTTCCCGCATACCGAGGATGCCGTACGCGTTGCGCCGTAGGGGCGCGGTCGCTGCCGTCCCATTTCCGTCGTCGACGACCTCGAGTTGGGTTCCGCCCGATTCACACCGCCAACGCACGGTGATGGTGAGCGCATCGGCGTGTCGCTCTGCATTCAGGATGGCCTCTTGGGCAATCAGCCAGGCTTCGCGTTCAACGATCGGCCCAAGACGGCGCGAGCTCGTGTGCTCGAAGACGGTCGACACGCCTGAACGCTCCTCGACGCGAGTCAAAAGGCGCGCGAGCGCGGCCTCGACATCGAGATCCTCGGAAGTTTCCATCCGCAAGTCCGAGAGCTTCTCTCGGATGTCGGCCGAGACGAGACGTATTTCCGCTGCGAGCGACGCGAGTTCGGAGCGGAGCTCGGGGAGTGGGACTAGATAGCGGTCGGCGCCGACTTCAGCCCCGACGCGGTCGAGCGAAAGTGCGACGAATGCGAGTGCCTGGCCGGCGCGATCGTGCAGATCGCGCGCGATGCGACCCCTCTCCTCGTCCGCGCCGAGCGTACGCAGTCGACGAAACCACCGCGCATTGTCTATCGCAAGACCGGCATGCTGGGCGACATCAGCTACGACGTTGATATCGAGTTCGCTAAACGGGGGGCTGTTCTGAAGGCGCTCGATCGCGAGCAGCCCGACGAGGGATTCACGTGCCCAAAGAGGGATGTACAGCCCCGAGCTCGTTCCCGCGCCGAGTCCGTCCCCAGGCTCGAGTCGCTCGCGTCGCACGGGACCGAGCGAGCGCGCCGCCTCGCGAAGAACCGTCGGAAGCTCTTCGTCCGAAAGCGATTCAGGCAGATGCACACCCTCGGCGACCGCGACCCCCCAGGAGCTCGCGCTGCGTTCGGCAGTTGGGTCACGCAACAAAAGAACGACAAGCTGTGGTTGCAGCAGATCGCGCAACCGCGAAACTGTCTGTGCGAGCACGCCACGGAGGCTGACCGAGCCCGGCAGCGACGCCGCGCGTGCATGCAGCTCGAGCAGGAGGTTATTGACCTCGCTCAGACTGCGGAGACGCTCGAGTTCAGCGACCGATTCATCGTGCGCGGGCCGCAGTAACCATCGACTATAAGCACCGAGAAGGCAAATGAGTGCGAGCAAGCCACCACGTTGGGCTGCCGCGTATCGGTCCGAGGCATCGAAGCCTCCGACTGCCCACGAAGCGAGCACGGCGACGCCTGCCGTGGCCGGCGCAAGCATGGCGACCGCGGCACCGATTCCGAGTCCAGCGAGGAGGAGGCTTGCTCCGAGGCTCAACAGGAACGGCGAAGCGGCGAGCCCGGTCCATCCCACGAGGCCAGCGCCGAGGAATGCGTCAAGCGTGACCTCGATAAGCGTCCGCCGAGCCGTGCGTCCTAGGTGAACCGGCCAGAGCGTTCGAAGGATGGAGTAGACGAGCAACATCGAGGCGGCGATGATGTCCCTTCGCGAAGGTGCGGACGCGAGCATGGTGAGCACCGAGAGCGAGAAACCAGACCAACGCAGCGCGACGATCAGCTCGTCGATTCCCCAGTCGCCACGGCCGAGCCGAGGGGGAGGATGTGACGCGTCGCCAATCCAACGACCGAGCGCGCCGCTCCGCCTAGTGAACTGCATGCGGCGTCGCGTCAAGGTGTTGTCCTCCGATCGGGCGGAGCTGTGCGGAGCGCGTCGGCGGGCACCGGCGCGTCGGTCAACCGCGTCAACCGCGTCAACCGCGTCAACCGCGTCAACCGGACATTAGACGCGAGAGAGTCGGGATCATCGGTTCTCCGTTGGGTGGTGGTCCTCGCCTTATCGCCTTCCGACCTTGTCGCCACGGTGTTCCTTGACTTTCGGGTCAGGTTACTGTAAATATTGTCTGCCATGAGCGCCGACGCGGTCGACGAGTCCGGCGCCAGTTCGAGCGCGCATGAGCGTTCTCGGGCCAACGACGCGAGTCGACCCGTAGGATTGCGACTTCGATTCCATCCAGCGATCATCGTGATCATCGGGGCGTGTGCGGCGCTCTTCCATCAGATCATGCACGTCGGGCTCTCGGGTGACGTCTATTTCCACTGGGCGGCGGGCGTGTGGATGCTCGATCACCACAGTGTCATCCGAACCGACGTGTTCTCGTACACCGTGGCGGGTCGTCACTGGCTCGCCGACGAATGGGGCTACGAAGTCGCGCTCGCATGGCTGGTCCGCACTTTCGGCGCGGGGAGCTTCTGGTTGGTCTCTGCGGGTAGCTGTAGTGCGGCGGTGCTCCTCGGTGCAGCGACATGGCGTCGAGCGGGGGCGGCATGGCTGTGGATCGCGGCGCTTTCGGCTCTCGCGGCTGGCGGCTTGGTGGTGGGTCTCGCCGTGCGACCGCAGGATCCGAGCTACATGTTTTTCGCCGCGGAGCTATTTCTGTTGTCGCTCGCACGCGGGCGGACGCGCTGGCTCATCGCGTTACCGCCATTGCTCCTCGTGTGGGCAAACGTCCATGGCAGCTTCTTGCTCGGTCTCGGCGTGTTGGGGCTTGAAGTACTCTGGTCGGTCCTCCCCGATTTCCCGGGCCGGCTTCGGCTCTCGCGCCGTCTGCCGACGCGTCCCATTGCGGCGACCGCGGCATTTTCGATCGGAGCGACGTTCGTCAATCCCCATGGTGTCGCGCTCGTGGGCTACGCGCTCCGCGTGAGCTCCTCGACCGAGCTCACATCGCTAATCCAAGAATGGCAGTCACCGAACTTTCATGGATTGCTCGTACTGTTCCTCGTGGTGGGACCGCTGCTCTGGCTAATCGGCACGCTCGGATGCTCGGATCGTCCACTAGCGCTCGAAGATGTCGTCATCTCCTTTGTACTGCTTGTCGCGACACTGCACGCGGTCCGTTTCCTTCCGTATCTCGTGCTCGCCTGGTGCGCTGTGTTGAGCCGGGCAACCCCTTTGCGGACGGAGTCGATCCGACCATCACTTCTCAGCCTTCCGATCGCGATCGTCCTCGCCGTTGCCCTTGTCGCGGGTCCTCATATCGCTGCCGGCGCGCCGGCGCAAGGTCAGAGTGAGAACGACATGCCGGTCGCCGCCGCCGCGTTCGTCCAGCGCCAGCACGGCCGCGTTTTTTCGACTTACTGGTGGGGCGACTACCTGATCCACCTCGGGGTGCCCGTGTTCGTCGACGGAAGGACCGACCTTTACTTCGGTACGGGCATTCTCTCCACGTACGTCGATGTGTCGTCGCTCTACGTTGAACCCGATGCCATCTTCCGCCACTGGGACGTCCAATGGGTGCTCTGGAATCGCTCCAGTGCATTGAGCACGTACCTCCTCAAGGATCACCACTGGAAGCTCGTGCTCTCCTCCGGCGACGCCGAGGTATTCGAGCATCTCGGGCCCTGGTACCCGAGGAGAACCCACTTTAGGCCTCATATTTCTGCAACACCACGAGACGAGATCACAGAACAACACGTTTCCTTGAAAACTAAAGATTTACGCGACGAGACCGACACACCTCAACAGTTCGCAAGTTCCTTTTAATCCCAAGGTGCCGGGATCGAGACCCGGGCGGCCCACCAGTAATACCAAGGACTTTCAGAATTCTTCACCAATTCGTGCGGATCAAATCCCTAATTCCGTCCCTCCGAGTTGCTCGAGATCGCGAAGGAGACAAAATCTAACGGCCGACGCTGCGACGAACGAGTGAATCCTTCGTGGATCGATCGTGAGCGGTTCACCAATATCACCCATTGACACAACAACACTTAAGCGAACGTCAAGACAATGTCTCGTTCTCCGATGGCTCAAGGACGGGCTGGTCGAAAAGCGTTAGATATGCGTCGTAGCGATAGACACGATTGCGGCGTTGGCCGGTGACCTCCCTCAGTACGCCCGACGCCTCGAACCTCGAAAGGATGGCATTGGCGGTGGGCTGAGACACACCAACACTCTTTTCGACCCACGCGGCGTTGGCCAAAGGTTGACTGAAGAGTCGATCGAGGACCGCCAGATCGTTGAGCGTGCCCCCGTTCATCTCAAGGGCGCGCCGGTGGGTCTCGCGCATCGCGTGCACCTTCTGGGCCGTCTGCGCCGCCTCGGCGGCAGTCTCACCGATGCCGCGCAGGAAAAAGTTGATCCATGCTTCCCACGTACCGTGATCCCTGACCTCCATGAGTAACTCGAAGTACTTCGACCGGTTACGACGAAGGTAGGTGCTGAGGTAGAGGACGGGTGCGGTGAGCACTCCGCGTTCGCAGAGCAGCAGCGTGATGAGTAGTCGCCCCATGCGCCCGTTCCCGTCCAGGTAGGGATGGATGGTCTCGAACTGAGCGTGCGCTAGTGCGCAGTCCACCAGGAGCGGGAGCGCCCCAGCGTTGTCACGTGAGCTGTCCAGGTAGCGCTCGAGTTCGCTGAAGGCGGCTTCCATTTCGTTTGGTGGTGGCGGCACGAAGGCGGCGGTGTCGATGGAACTGCCGGCGGCGAGCCTTGAGCCAATCCAGTTCTGGGTCCTTCTGAACTCACCGGGCGAGCGATCAGACCCGCGTCCCGTTTGCAGCAGTCGTACGTGGATCTCGCAGAGGAGTCGACGACTGATGGGGAGATCAGTGAGACGAGCCGTGCCGTAGTTCAGCGCTGCGACGTAGTTCACGACCTCTTGGACATCGAGTTCAGGAACCCCGCTGGTCCTGGCGTCGAGTTCAAAGGCCAGCAAGTCATCGAGGGTACAGTCGGTGCCCTCGATCTGAGAACTCAGGAGGGCTTCCTGGCGGACGTACATGGCGAGGAAGAGGTTGACGTCGGGCAGATTGCGGGTGGCTCCATCGAGGCGACCGAGGGCCTGGTCGGCTCTCGACAAACTGCCCGCCAACTGGGATAGATCGAGACTGGGAATCGGTGGCAGGGCACGTGGAATGAAGGCCGAGTACCCAGCCGACTGGCGGACGTAGAAGCCTGAGCGGTCACTGCCGTTCATAAGTGCCCCTTTCCTAGAGTCGACTCCATCGAGTCTTACATAAGTATAGGCGACTTGTCTTATTTAACGTACCCAATATGCGCGTTAGAAAAGCACCGTAATGTATCGCAGCCGTTGTTGGATCGCGGACGCCAGGATCGGGTGGGAAAATCCCTAATTTCATCCCTAACATTTCTCGATAGCCACGGAACGCACTGAACGCAAACCCCTATGAATATGGGGTTCTCTGAATCTAATGAATAGAGAATAATGAACTCGGTGGCCTTTTAATCCCAAGGTGCCGGGATCGAGACCCGGGCGGCCCACTAGGAGTTTTAGCGATGATATCCAGGTCGACCAATGAGTCGCAGACGCTCTAACGTAATCCGTCCCGGACGCGCTCGCTGCTCGCAATCGACTGGCAAGTTAGGGGCTCATCGACGCGGCTCGCGCGCTCACTCCGTTTGGCCATGTCAGTGGCGACACGGTCGAAAGTTTGTTGAAGCAATGACAGAAAACTTACCAATGGCATTACCACGCCACGAATGGGAGGCACTACCGAAGTCAACACTCGTGTCGTTATTTCCCGAACTGGGACTCCATCCACGCTTCGGCGTTGTAGGGCACGATGAATGCATCAGAGTAGACGGGGTGTCGTTGGAACTCTCCCTTCGCCGGTCCTCGGTCGGAAGTGAACTGGAAGTACAGGTAGGGCTGAATCCCGTCGTATCGGTGATTTAAGACTCCGCTGTAGCCCGGTCCACATTCTTTACCTTGCTGACAGAAACTAACTTCAAAGATCCGCAGATACATCGTCTGGGTTTCTATGTGAGGTAGTTTGGCCAACTCCGAACCGTACAGCCACGTCAACCCGCCATCGAAGCCGAACGGCCCGTTGTTCGCGGCGAAATTTAAGAGGAAATCTCGACCGGGCGTTGGTCCGACCTTGTGGATAGCGTCAGTGGACGTCACCCCGAGACCGCGTTCTCGCACTTTAAATGCGTTCAACACCATCGCCATGAAGCCTTGCTCTTCGGCGTCAATGCTGTTTGCTTCTTTCACGTACGACGCGATGGCAATGGGTCCCTCCGTCTCCGCTTCGAACATGGTGGTAATTGCCGTGGTGAGCAACTTCTCGATGCCTTGACCCTTCGCGTAGTCCTTGAGCGCGGTTCCCTTCTTGGTCGTCCACTGCGCCAAGTCGCTCGACTCTTCGGGCGTCAGTTGCGCCGTCTTATAGGCCGCCACGGTGCCAACCAGCACGTTGGGCATGATGGTGAGAGTCGGATTCGGTGTCGCTTCGCCGTGACGCTTTTGGCTTGGGCACTGACTTTGATTGCACGTGTCATTCACCTTCACGGTGAGGAGCACCGATTCCGTGGTGATGACGCCCGGTGCCCAATAGCGCAGTTTCACCTCGCCGTCGCCGTTGGTGATGTCCGTCACCTCGTGCGAGCCGTTCCCACAGTTTGCCGCGTTGACGACCGCGGCGCCCCGGCAGAGAAATCCTGTCCCGGGGTCGACGCCCGAAGCATAGGGCGCAAGACCACCTCTGATTGGTTGCACCGACGCGTCAACGGTGGCACCCGCGACAGCTTTGTTCTTGTTGGCCGGGTCCGTTACTTTGACGGTGAGATCGGTGCAGCCCGACTGACACGCGTTGCTGGACGTTCGCGACACTTCACCGTAGAAGCGCGCGAGGTCGGGATTGTAATAGGGCTTGTGTGTGAGACCCGAAGTTAGGGTCAACAAACCCGTTACCTTCACGATCAATGGGCACGAGCTACTCGACGTGAGCGCTGATTCTGTGTTCGAATGCGCGATTGAAGAGCTCGAAGCTGACGAACACCCCGGGGTATACGCAAAATCCACCTCGCCATTTCCGGTGGCTATTGTCGTCGCCGTTTCCTGCACTGGGTCGATTCCAACGTTAGTGAGGTCCGTAGCGGCGTAACTCGAACCTCCCCCGCCACCCCCAAATGGTCCGCTACCTGCGCCACCGCCGTAGTAGCCGCCACCGCCGCCACCGCCGCCACCGGTACTGGATGTATTGACGTCACGACTCGTGCCGATGCCGCCGACCCCACCTCGACCAGCAGCCGTCGATGTCGCCGGTCCCGCGCCCGCAGTGCCGGCCGTGGACGCCGTGAGAGTCGATGCCAGAGTCCATGCCAGACCGCCTTCTCCCCCACTAGACTGAGTACCGCCGCCGCCGCCGCCTGAGCCCACGCCGCCACCCAGGCCGACGGGATTGCCAGCCATGCCCGCGAGCGCGGGCGGCGGCGCTGGAGAAGTAAACCCGCTAACGAAGCCTCCGCTCCCCCCGGTGTAGTTGTCCGAACCTCCGGCCCCACCGGCGACCACTTGGAGCTTCCCACCCGGGCCCGAGATGATCGATGCCCCGCCGCCGCCGCCCGCGAATGCGCCGCCGCCCGAACCACCGCCGCCGAAGCCGCCGACGCCCGCTGGCCCTCCTACGAGTCCGTTACTACTACCACCAACCCCGCCGACCAGGATGGTAAGGACTTCACCAGGCGTGACCGCGAGGGTTCCAGCCACTTGTCCGCCTCCAACGTCTCCGGAGGTTACGCCCACCCGAACGGGCTTCGCCCCACCACCACTGGCCCCAATGACCCCTACGACCACCGAGACCACGCCTTCTGGCACCGTGAGGTGCTGCATTCCTCCGGTGAAAACTAGATGCACGACGCACGTCGCTTTCAACGAAGCCTCGGGGTTGGGTATACCGATCGGACATTGAGCAGATGCGCTCGTTGCGCTACGTACGTCCATGGGCGACGCAGCGCCGGATGATATCGGCACGAGGCAGACGGACGCCAGCGTGACCACACCTAGGGCGACAGACAGGCAGCGTTTGATCGGAACCCAGTTCACGGCAGCGTCGAGATCTTGAAACTGCCGCTGTGGGTGGCGCTCAAGCCGGGCGCCGCGATTGCGAGGAGGCGAAAACTCTCAGTTGCGTGCTTCGGGAATTTCCACCTTAGCTCGATGGTCCACTTCTTCGCGTGTAGTGAATAGCTCAAGACTCCGGCGTTGACCCAGTTCGATCCGCTCTTTCGTTGGAGCACCAGATCCCCTTTGGCCGGAATAGGCGCCACCACTGCGGTGATAGTGACCACCGAACCGTCCGCGGCTCGATAGGGATACTTATAGGAAATCGACTGATAGGGCTCAGCCGTGGTAGTTGTGGTCGGCGTCACGTGCGAGAAGGTGAGAACGGCGTCGCTGCCGGCGGGTTCGTTGGCGTTGGTCGTGAGCAACGCGGACCACACGGAGCCGCTCATCGCGCCCGCGACACCGTTCCAGGTTGTATCGGGATTGCCTTCGCCGGTTAGCCCGTACGGACCAACCCCCGCAGCTTCACTCAAATACCATTGCTGCGAATCGGGCATGGTCGAACCCACCTGCTCATCCATGTTCGATGTCAGAGGAATGGTCACCGTGCAGTTGTCGACGTTCACGACCACGCACGCAAATGCTGGATCGGAACCAGCGCCGGCCGCGGTGCTAACTGTATTGATCGCTACGAGCGACAGGATTCCCATCACGGCAATGGCGAGTTGCTTACGGCGCATCATTGGCCAGAATCTTCAGGCATTGGGAGCGACTGACTTCGTATCGGCGGGATCAATCCTCGCCGTATAGGCGTACGTTGGCGTAGTGCACGGTACCCCCGTGAGTTGCACGGTACCCGTAATGACGCCCGCGCTCTCCACCTTGCCAGTTAGGCGAACCTGTACTGAACCTAGCGTCGTGGATCCCTCACCGGGATAGCCCGCGTTCACGTTCGCCACGCTGTAGCTAAGTGAGAACGAATAGAAGCCGTGAACGGGCTTCAGCGTTATTCTCGCGAACCCTGGACTGACCAAGGCTTTCGCTGACACTGCAGGACAGTTCGTCAAGAGAGAGCTTTCAACGTACTGGCTTCCGCCGGCGCCAGCTCTTGCGGCGTCGATGACCGTGGCACTGTGCGAAATGAAATCAATTCTGAAATGCGACGTCGACGCGGCGTAGTCACGATGGGGCGTGAGCTTGGGTTCCGTCGCCGCGGAAGATGAACCGATACACAGGCCGAGCACCGACATCGTTACAATTCCGAATGCGGCGAGTTTCGCCGGATGATTGTGGCGCAGCATTGTCATCCGCTACCCGACACCAGATGTTTGGAGCTGCAACACAGTCACGTCGTTCGTGGATTGGAAATCCGCCGCATTAGCGGGTCGCAAGCGACTCGAACTCAAGATCCAATGTCTGTCGTGGCGAGATGCTACGTCTCCCACGGTCCAGACCTCGCTGCGCATTTGACTCATGTCTTCAGCTTCCTCCCCATCGGATTAGCAAGTTTGCGTTCTCGACATCTTGGTCTCGACAACGATGAAACGCTAGAGAAGTGACCACTTATCACGTGATCGCAATATTTCGACCAATGTAGTTTCGTTCGCAACGACCGTCAATGGGTTGTTCCACGTACATTGGGCGTCAGTTCTGGTATCCGATCGGCCGGCCCGCGTGCGCGCCCTTTTGACTTTTAGATTGGTGAACCCGCCCGCTCGAACGGGCTGGAAGCCCTCCGCGCTCAGACTCCACCTGTTGGACGACAAGCGGGAAGCTACACTACGCGAGTCAACGTGCTTGACAGAGAGAAGTGACTTGCCCTCCCTCAGCGTCCCTCGAGCCGATTTTGATGCATTACTGCGAGCCGTCGGTTCGCTCGCGGAGTTCCGGGACCTCGACGCCCTGCGGCATCACGCGGTAGGGATCATTCCGTCCCTGGTACCGACCAACGGCGTGGCGTGGAACGAGGTCGACACCGAGCGTGGGCGCATCGAAGCCGTCATGGAGCCCGATATCGTCTCAGAAGAGCTCTCGACCGCATTCGCTGCCCACATAGCCGACCACCCAGTGATCGCCCACTACTCCGCCACCGATGACGGACGTCCGTATGCCATCTCGGATTTTCTGAGCACTCGAGAGTTCCACGCAACCGAGATCTACCAGCACTTCTATCGGCAACTGGGTGCCGAAGATCAGATCGCATTCATCCTTCCCGACCCGCGTTTTGTAATCGGAATTGCTCTCAATCGTGCGCGACGCGGATATTCAGAACGAGAACGGCAAATACTCAATGAATTGCGGCCTCATCTCGTCCAGGCGTACCGCAATGCGGAGGACTTTTCTCGCTTGCAACGCTCGGCGGCGGGGATGGAGGCGCTTGTCGAGCAAGGGGGTGAAGGACTCGTCTTGCTCGACCGAAGTGGTTCTCCCGAGCACTGGTCCCCACGAGCACAGGACACCTTCGGCCGGTGGTTCAGTGACTTAAATCCGGGCCGCCTTCCCGAGGAGGTGTTCGCGTGGCTAGGCGACCCTCAACGGGTCGCGGCCCCACCAGCGCCACTGCTCATCGACCGCGGGGATCGTCACCTCATGGTGAGGCACGTGCCAGTGCCTGATGGCGAGGTGCTTCTCATCTCAGAAGTTCACAGTGACCTCACGTCGACCCTTCTTTGCCGCCTAGGACTCACTCGTCGGGAGGCAGAGATCCTCATGCTTCTCACGGATGGGCACACCATTGCTGTTTCTGCATCCCGACTCGGCATCAGCCCGCGCACCGTCGAGAAGCACATCCAACGCGGCTACAGCAAACTGGGTCTCGACAATCGGGTTGCGGCTACGAACCTGGTACGTCAGCTGGAACGGGGTTTCCCTAGCCGAAACTGACCATGCCTCTCCCGATGGTCGAGCTGTACTGAGCAATCGGGGTGTGCTCGGCGTGCGCACACCGACGATTCAGCGCGTGATGCTCCTAATCACTGACAAGCCACTGGCCCGACGTGAACCCGCATGCTGAATAACCGCGATCGCTCACATTTCCCACATTTCATCCCACAGACCAATCCGACACCACCGGACAAGTTTTCTTTGATTCTCGGATGATTCCGACCCCACCGGACCAATCCGACCATATGCATGCCTCTTTTAATCCCAAGGTGCCGGGATCGAGACCCGGGCGGCCCACTAAAGTCCTGGTAGGAGAGATCAAATTTTCGTGGGCCAGGTCTAATGTAGCCAATCGTGTAGCCAAACCTGCAGACGCCAGCGGACGCAGCGAGAGTTCATCGTCGAAGAGAAGCGAACGCATCGCTTCCGCGGCCCTCGCCCGCGACACTCGGCTATATGACACCATTGGAGAAGTTCACAGAGTTCGTTGCGTCGACCGGTTGAGAACGCCGAGACTAAATCATTTCCAACACGGGCAGAC